>ERZ1031701.2-NODE-2-length-32082-cov-21.337403_pt1 | contig 32082 bp, 12 predicted proteins | sample MGYA00518737_ERZ1031701 | MGnify/ENA primary metagenome ERZ1031701 (study PRJEB33719, sample SAMN04261224) | wastewater metagenome | biome: rural village; feature: human; material: feces | host: Homo sapiens | place: El Salvador | collected 2013-01-07 ...
CGTAATCCGTGAAGCAAGAATGTTCCGTTAACTCAGCGTAATCCGATGAAGAAAAGAGATAAAGATGAAGATAAGAAAAGAAAGGCTCATGGGAGATTGTCTGTGGATAAGACAATCTCCCATGAGCCTTTTAAAACCTACTTTTTTAGATGAATATCGTTTAAAACTGCGGCAAAGATACAAATAATCCCTCAATGAGGGATGAATTCTTTCGAAAAGTTCCCTCAATGAGGGATGAATTTAAGCATTTTCATCCCTCATTGGGGGATTTTTGCACATGATGCCATCTCCGTATGTAACAAAATCTATCCCTTTGCAGCAGCGTTTGCCTTGACTTTTGGATAAAAAACCGTCATTTTAGCCTTGACTTTTGGATAAAATTAACTATTGTTTGCCTTGACTTTTGGATAAAAGTTGTATCTTTGCACTGTAAATCAATAAATTACATAAAATGACATATTACAAGCGAAATATAGATAAAAAACTCATGGAGTGGAAGGCTTCTCAAAGAAGAAAGCCGCTGCTGATACGTGGAGCCAGACAAGTAGGAAAATCTTCTGCTGTGCGCCACTTGGGTAAAGAATTCAAGTACTTTGTAGAAATCAATCTGGAGAGTCAGCCATCCATAAGAGGACTCTTTTCAAAGGATATTGATGTGCATAGAACGTGCGAAGGTATAAGTGCCACTACCGGCATTCCAGTAATACCTGGTGAGACACTGCTCTTCATAGACGAAATACAAGTTAGCCAGGAAGCAATCATGTCGCTCCGTTATTTCAAAGAGGATTATCCGGAACTGCATGTCATCGCTGCTGGCTCTTTGTTGGAATTTACCTTAGAGGAACTGCCTTCCTTTGGGGTTGGGAGAATACGCTCACTCTACATGTATCCATTTTCCTTTGATGAATTTCTCATGGCACAGGGACTGGATACCACGGTAAGTTACAAGCAGCAGGCTTCGCCCTCATCTCCGCTTCCTGAAGCCGTTCATAATAAACTGGTGGAGCAGTTGAAGACTTTCTATCTGGTGGGTGGTATGCCTGCCGCAGTTACAGAATGGATAGAGACAAACAGTTACCTGGAATGCGCTCATGTTCATAATGATATTCTGGATACCTATCAGGATGATTTTGCCAAGTACAAGTCGCGTGTGTCTCCAGCTTTATTGAGAAAGGTATTGCGTTCCGTAGCTTTACAGGCTGGCAGTAAGTTTGTCTATAGGCAGGTGGCCGATGATGTTCATTCTTCAGTCATCAAAGATGCACTTCATTTATTGACACTGGCTGGACTCATAAAGCCGGTGACCCATAGTGATGGAAATGGTGTTCCGCTTGGAGCTGAAGAGAATGACAGCTACAGGAAATATCTTTTCTTGGATTTGGGATTGATGCAAACCATGTTGGGCACTCCTGCTGCCAATGTTCTTTTAGCTTCGGATGTTGACTTTGTCAATAAAGGTGCTGCATCAGAAATGTTCGCTGGCTTGGAACTCGTCAAGAACCACGACTGTTTCCAGAAGGCAGAAATGTATTATTGGCAGAATTTGTCAAGAGGGACCAATGCTGAGATTGATTATCTGGAAGCCAAGGATGGTATGGTTTTACCGATAGAAGTGAAAGCCACTACCCGAGGCAGCATGCAGAGTTTGTGGCTATTCATGAGAAAGAAAGCTCTTCATCATGCTGTTCGCACATCCCTAGAGAATTTCGGAGAGTTTGAGTATGTTGATAAAGAATCCCAGGATGCCATTCGTCATGTAGATGTAATTCCACTTTATGCAATGAGTAATCTTTTGAGAAAATATTCTTGTTGAGATGATTTATGACTATACTTCGGGTTTCTTTTCCTGCTCCCCCTCACCTATCTCGACATGCACAGCAGATTGTTGATCTGCTTGCGGATATTGTTGATGCCGGTGGTGACATGGGGAGCAAGCGGAAGAAGAACACGGATGAACTCCTGCATCACCGCCGTATCGCGATCCACCTTCACGGCTGAATCCCACACCATGGCATCAACCACCAGTGCCAGCTCACGGGCACTGACACATACAGAGAGCTTGGCAACATACTCCTCCAAGGTCTCCACATTATTAATATATATAGCAAGATGAAGCTCTTCCTGGCGGAGCTTCAATAACGGAGTCTCGATTCCGGCTTCTTTTTCTACTAGCATATCCATTAATTTTTAGTTTTGTAAACGAGCAGTGAATCAGAAGTAAACCAAACAGAATGAATAGTAAACGCACTTGACTTTGCTCTTTTTTTGTTGTATCTTTGCAACGTCAATCAGACAAAAACTTAATTATTAACCTTTTAACAGTTTGTTTTATGAGTAAGAGTTACAAAGTTTTAAAGACAGTGGTCCACATGGGACCTAAGAATGGTAAGACACTCTACAGCGTTCGACCTTACAGCTACGGTACGCTGACCACCGATGAAGTAGCCAAGCAGATTTCCATGGAGTCTACCGCTACTCCTGCCGACGTAAAGGCTGTGCTCGACCGCTATGCCTACTATGTGAAGGAGAACCTGAAGAAGGGTTACGACATCGAGCTGCTCGGCTTCGGCAAGCTTTACCTCCGCTTCATCACCAGCGGTGCCGTGGAGGACGAGAAGAATGCCAACGCTAAGCTCGTGAAGAGCCTCATCCCTTCCTTCCGTCCTGCGTATAGCCTGCTCAAGAACGGAAGCCGTGTCTATAACCTGGTTCCTGACAACATCGAACTCGTGAATTACGATGACGAGAAGAAGAGCAAGACACCAGGTGATTCTGATGGCGGCGGTTCTGCCGGCGAGAACAAGAACCCGGGCTCGGACGATAACACCCAGGGCGCAGGCGGTTCTGGTACTACGGGCGGAACAACGGGCGGCACCGACCAGGGTGGCAATACCGGCCAGGGTGGCGAGAGCTCAGGCGGCAACGAGCACATTACTCTCTAACCGGAAAATCCATAACTGCCTATGAATCTGAATGATGTTCATAACAGGAAGATTTCCTGGACCAGTGTGCTGTATGCCGTGCTGCAAGCGCTGATTGCTGCTCTCACGGCACTGGGTGTGAGTTCATGCGACCTATTGATGAACTACTAATTCCTTAACTACAAGATGAGCCTATGACTAAGGATCAGTTTCCTATGACGATTGGCGGGGAGATGGTTCGCAATGAGCGGACCCTCCTTGCCAGCGTGGAGGACGGACGACTTATGATGTCGCCCAAGTCAGTGAAGTACCTTGTGCTGCATTGTTCTGCTACGAGGTGCAATCAGGATTATCCGGTGGAGCAGTTGCGGCGTGACCATCTGGCCCGCGGTTTCCGTGACATCGGATACCACTTCTATGTGAGGAAGGACGGCAGTTGCACGCAACACCGTCTCCTGCTGGAGGTGGGTGCTCATGCCCGCCCCTATAACCGATGTTCTATCGGCATCTGCTATGAGGGCGGCCTGGATGAGGAAGGGAGACCTCAGAACACCCTGACTCCGGAGCAGTATTCCAGAATCTGTGAACTGGTTGCTGTTCTGATGAGGCTTTTTCCGAAAGCCGAATTTCTAGGGCATCGGGATTTGCCGGGCACCACCCCCAAAGAGTGTCCTTGCCTGGACACAAGAGAGACCTTTCCGTTGCAAAAATACAAAAAAATATGATTCGAACAAAAATATTTGCGTATTTTCATGGAAATAAATGATTGAAAACAAATAAATGGCATTAGAATATGGAAAAGCTCCTATCCTAATGCCATTTTTTATTATATTACTTTCTGGCGAAAGTTACTTCACAATCTTCAACGCCTGCTTGCCTACCTTTACCAGGTAGATGCCATGAGCTGCATCGGCGAGAGACAATGACTTCACGTTCTTGGCTGACTTCACTACTGCACCTGCAGCTGTATAAACCGTGATGTCGGCTGACTTGGCGAGTGTTACCTCATTGCCATCCCAATCGATGGTGTTGTCGTCGGCAAGAACCTTGCTGATGCCTGATGACTCTGCATTGTTATAGAAGATGTATGAGTAAGTACCTTCAGTGGTCTTGTCCTCATCACTACCCTTCACATTATCAGTCTGATAAAGAGCATAGTTGCCGTTCTCGGCTACGGATGTGATCAGTACCTGCTCACCCTTCTGCATGGCTGGGGTCTTGGTGTTGATCTGATAGCCCAGAGGAGCCTCGATGGTGCGGTCTTTAGTATTCTCTACCCAACCTACCAGAGTGACTTCATCCTCATCAACCAGCATACCGCTGATGATTTCTGCCTTGTGCTTGGCATCACCCTCATCGAAAGCACTGGCTACTGCCCAGTTCTTGCTGAGACTTGCTGCATCCAGACAGGCTGCGTAGGCATCGCAACCTCCCAGATAAGAGATGGTGTTGTCGAAAGGAAGTGCCTGGTTGAAGGAACCTGCCAGATAGAGCTTGCCTTTCTGATAGGCCATCTCGTCGATGGTGTTCAGCGTGTTGGAATTATCTGTGGCTACAGAATGATAAACCTGGGTAGTTACCTGGTCGCCATCGATGGCTGCCAATACGTAGGCATGCTCAGTAGCATGCTCAGTAGCACTCGCTTCATAAGCTGTCTCAATCTTGGTATCCTTGCCGGCAGCAGTAAGGGTCATATCCTTACCGGATGCTACGTAAGCTACGTAAATCTTGCCGTCGTTGATGGCGAAGTTAACGTCTTCTGTATTGTAGGTAGCCTCATTTGTCAACTGCTCTGTAGCGCCAAGCACAGAAACGATGCTGGCATTTGCCAGGTCGGCTGCATCGAAAGAGAGCACGCACATGGTGGTTTCATCATTATACAACCAGCCCTCTGAACAAGCATATTTACCCTTCAGGATAACACCATCCAAGTCTACATTGCCTTTGTAAGAGGCAGAAAGATAGAGCTTGTTGCCATCAACTACCAGTTTCTTGGCTGTGAAAGAAGGGCTCAGCACGCCAATCACATCCAAGGCTGCAATCTCTGCATCGCTCTCGGCAAGGATGGTCTTGGAAGCTACATACGCACCCTGCTTGTCGTACTTCACGATGAAGCCGGATACCTTATCTACCTTGTCGGCCATACCGGTGATGGTAGCCTTGGTATCGCCGCTGGCATCCTTGATTGCTACCTGATCAGCAAATACGCCGGCTGCATAAACGTTGCCGTCGGCATCGGTAGCCACTGTGGTGATGGTGGCAGCACCAGCCAGACCGGCAGCCCACTTCTTGGCACCAGCCTTATCATACTTGGCAATGAAGGCACTGTTGGCCACATGCTCCAGATAGCTGGCAGCGAACTCCAGATCCTTGGTAAAGCTACCGGTTACGATGGAGTTACCCTCGTTGTCAACTGCCATGGCTGCAGCACGGGTCAAATCCTTGGCTTCCTCTGTGGTGGTGAGGTTGTCTGTCCAGGTTGGAGCATCCAACACATCCTTGGCATTGGCAGCAACCGTTGCCAGCGCCAGCATCATTGAAAATGTAAATCTTCTCATGATTAATTAATTTTTATGTGAAACAATTATTTTACTTGCCCTCCCATTTCTCGATATTCGGATTCGCCTCTACTGCCTCGATTGGGAAGCGGAGGGTATATCGGGAATCGTTGGCTTCAAGTACATAGCTATTCTCACCGTAGGTCTTGCTCAACTGCGGACGGGTGGTACGACGGAGGTCGAACCAGCGATGTCCCTCGAAGGCAAGTTCGCAGGTGCGCTCGCTGTAGATGGCTTTGAGCAAGTCCGCTTTCTGCATGGTATCAAGCTCTGCGGCATACTGGTTGTATTTAGCTGCTGCATATCGCTTGGTCATCAGCGCCTTGAGATAGGTGCGAGCCTCAACCAGATTAGCATCAGCGGCTGCGGCGTTGTCAGCTGCATTCTGGGCTGCAGCCTCGGCTGCAATGAGGTAGGCCTCGGCAGAACGGAAGGAGCAGCGATAGCCGTCGTTGCCCTTGTCGCCATATTTAATCAGACTGTAGACGCTGGCGGTCTGTGCCTTGAAATAGAGCGCCTTGCGCTTGTCGCCCGTGCGATAGGTATCAACCAGCACCTTGCTAGGTACGCCCATCTTCACATAGCCGGAAGTCATCACCTGCTCCAGGGCAACGATGCTCTCCACCGACTTATAGTAGTTTGGCAATACCTTTGAATCGGTCAGATCTTCCAGGTCGCCATGTTTCTCCATCACCACTTTCGCTTCTGCCAGGGCATCCTGCCAGTCGCCCTTGTAGAGATAGACTCTAGCCAGCAGAGCATCGGCAGAAATCTGGTTGAAGCGGTAGGTGTATCCCTCGTCCCAGTTAGCCACCTTCAGAAGGCCCTTTGCCTCCTTGATGTCGGCAATCACCTGCTGGTAAACCTGCTCCACGCTGCTGCATGTGAGCACGTTGTTGACATTTGCCTCCAGCGAGAGCGGGATGCCGCGGGTGGTAGCCGGATTGCAATGGGTATAGGCATCGGCATAGAGATTGACGAGCAGGAAGTGGCAGTAGGCTCTCATCATATAGGCCTCGCCCACCAGCTGACTGATTTCATCCTGTGTAGCCTCGGTAATCTTGTTCTGATTCTCGATGATGTAGTTGGCGATGTAGATGGCATGATAGTAACGGCGCCAGCCGAAAGAAGCCGTGGTGCTCTGCTGGTTGAGGTCGTTCCATGCCCAGATGTCGAAGTAAGAATCGTAATCCTCGGTAGAGGTGGATGCCTTGCTCAGGGTCATCTCGTCGCTTCGCAGGGTGGCGAGTCCACGGTCTTCCGGGAAATTCTTGTATTCGTAGGTGAGCAAGGCTCTGTATTCCTTGCCCGTCTTGGCTATCACCTTTCCGGTTGGGGTGATGTCGAGGAAATCATCGCAACTGGTGAATCCTATCATCGCCAACATCATGACGATGCCCATCAAATATCTTCTTTTCATTGTCTTCATTCTTTTAGAAATTTACGTTTACGCCAAATATGAAACTCTTCGGGATAGGCTGCGCGTATGGGTTGCCCATCGTCTCCGGGTCCAGATAGTTGCTGTAGTTGCTGGCGATGACGAGCAGATTGCGTGCCTCAAGAGAGAGGGATGCACTCTTCACGCCGATGCGGCTCAGCCACTGGGTTGGCAACTTGTATCCCAGGCGCAGGCTCTGAAGGCGGGCGTAGTTGCAATCCTTCACCCAGGTATCGAGCATGCTGTAGAGGTTGTACTCGTTATACTGCACGTACTCGCGTGGGCGCTCGGTGCTGACCATCAGCTTGGTGAAACTGCCGCTGGTGTTATCTGCCGTCCAGCGGTTCAGAATATCGCGGTTCACGTTCAAGCCTCTGTCGTAATTGGCTGGCGAGTAGCTAGGCTGCACGCGCACCTTCATGCCGAAGTTGAAGGTGAAGTTGATGCCCAACTGCCAGTTCTTGTAATCGAAGGTGTTGATGAAACCACCCGTCCACTTTGGGTCTGTGCTGCCCATGTAGGTATACAGGTTGCGCTGCTCCTCAGCGGTGAGGGTGCTGGCGCCATGGGCATTGAGCTTCAGGAACTCGGTGGCAGATACCTTCTCGCCATTCTTGTTGACGAAGAGCGGATAACCGTCGGCGTCGAGTCCGGCTGTCTTATAGGCGAAGATTGCGCCCACAGGATAACCTTCACGGCCAGGATAGGTGGCATTCTGAGCCACGGTTTCCTGAATCACCTTGTTCTCGTTGTAACCGATGTTGAGATTGGTGGTCCAGTTGAAATCCTTGGTATGGATGTTTCTGGTGCCCAGGGCTATCTCCACACCCTTGTTGTTCATGCTCGCCCAGTTGATGGTGGTTGAAGAGAATCCACTCTCCAGCGGCAGCATCTTCAGACCGATGAGGTCGGTGCTGTGGCGATAGTAGTAGTCTACAGAGAGGGTGATGGCATTGTGCAATACGGCGAAATCGATTCCGGCATTCACGTTCTCCGTCTTCTCCCATTTCAGGTTAGGGTTCGGAGCGGTCTCGCTGTTGATGATGTCCTCGCTGATGCCCGGCAGGATGGTGCCCTTCTTCAGTATACCTATCAAATAAGGTGATGTATTCTTGTCGATGTTACCCTGCAAACCGTAAGAGGCACGGAGGCAGAGGTTGTCCATCCACTTCACGTCCTTGAGCCAATTCTCCTCCTTCGCTCTCCAGAGTCCACTCACGGAGTAGAGAGGCAGATAGCGGTATTTCTTGGCTACGCCGAAGACGTCTGAACCGTCGAAACGGACGCTTCCACCGATGGTATAGCGGTTGAGAAGCGAATAAGAACCTGTGGCATACCAGGATACGTAGGCATTCTCCGACTCTGTCTCCTGATGCAGCGGATAGGAATCTGCCCAGGTCTGGCTAGGGAAGATGACCGGCTGGGTGGTGAGGGTGCGGGAATCATATCCGTAAGCCACGCTGTAGATGGAATTTGACTTGGCATGGCGAACCTCGGTACCCAGCATGAAGTTGACATCGTGGATGCGGTTGAAGGTCTTCACGAATTCAGCCATCGCCTTCCAGGTCCACTGGCGGTTGTGATACTCCGTGGTCTTGTGCATACCTCCATCCGGCAGGAAGCTCTTCTTCACGCCGTCGGCACCCTGGTATTCTGTGAAGAGTTTCTCCTTGCGCATGGCGTAGGTGTTCTCGTTGGCATATTTGCTCAGGGAATAGGAATCCTCCTGCAAGCCAAACTGCGAGGTAATCTTCAGATAGTCGGTGAGGCGCAGCTCGGCATTGAGAATTGCCATCATCGAACGGTCGCGGCGCTTGGTGTTGGCATTGGCTCTCTCCTCGAAGATATTGAAGTTGAGCGAGGAATCCTCCTTGCCCTGCACGTTGGTATCGTAGTTGTAGTTACCGTTCTCATCGTATGGAGTGAAGTATGGGTTTGCCAATCGGGAATAATATACAGGGTTGGTAAAGCCGTTGCTATCAGTGAGATAGGTATTCTGCTTACGCTCGTTGGCATATACGGAAGCGCCCACCTTGAGGAGTTTGTTCACCTGGTAGTTGGTCTTCAGGGTGATGTTGTATCGGGTGTTTCCCACGCCCTTCACATTACCCTGCTCGTCGGTATAGCCCACGGATGTATAGTAATCGCTCTTGTCGCCGCCACCCGAGATGCCGATGTTGTACTCCTGGGTGAGTGCATTGCGGAAGAGGATATCATTCCAGTCGGTATTGGTGTTGCGGAGCTGGTTAATCTGGTTCTGGGCTGTCTGGCTCAGCGCATTCCATCCGCCTGCCTTGTAGGCACTGGTTTCGCCCAGGCTGTTGAGGATGCCTGCTACCCCACCCTTGTTCTGGCGATAGGTGTAATCAGATGCCAGCAGACCGAGTTCCAGGTCTACCTTCTCATTGCTGTTGAGCAGGTTGAGTCGGTCGATATCCGTCTTAGGCATGAAGGTCATCTTGCCCGAGAAGTTGATGACCGGTGCTCCCGCACGTCCCTTCTTGGTGGTGATGACGATGACACCATTGGCTGCTCTCGCACCGTAGATGGCAGTGGCTGCAGCATCCTTGAGCACGGTGATGTTGTCGATATCGGATGGATTCAATCCGGCGATGGAAGTCTGGTAGATATTGTCGATATCCTTCAGATCCTCCATGCTTGGGATATCGGTGCCATCCATCGGGATACCATCGAGCACCCACAGCGGTTCCTGGGTACCGTTGATGGAAGCGGTACCACGGATGCGGATCTTCACCGGCGCACCCGGTGCACCCGAAGAGGTGATGGAAGAAAGTCCGGCAATCTGTCCGGCAAGTGCCTGGTCGATGTTGTTGACGGCACCGATTTTCTCATCGCTGATTTTCAGGGTGGTTACCGCCGAAGTCAGTTTGCGTCGGTCCAGTTCCTGATAACCCGTCACCACCACCTCGCCAATCTGCTTGGCGTCAGATTCCAAAACCACCTTATAGTCGTTTTTTCCTGCTACAATGTTGACATCCTTGGTTTCAAATCCCATGAATCTTACGGAGAACGACTTATCCTGGGCATCCACCTTGATGGTGAACTTGCCTTCGTAGTCGGTCACGGTGCCATGTGACACCTTCTTGTTCGGACCTCTCACCACAGAGATGGTAGCGCCTGGCAGCGGGTCGTCGCCCATGCTGCCATCCACCACGATACCCGTGATGGTACGCTCCTGTGCCGAGAGGATGTTCATGGCGAAAACCATGATCAAAAGCATGAATGTTCTCATTCTCATATACAATCTCTCTATTTTTTTTGTTTACCTTAATTGCTTGATTATTTAATACTTCGCTACTTAATCTCCTGACCCAAAGCCGTCTGTATTCTCATGATCACGTCCTCGTAGTGGAACTGGGTGGCAGTATCGCCCGAACGGCGCTTGCCCTTCAGCAGGTTGAGGATTCTCACGAGTTCGCCGCGCTTCACGCTGATGGCATCGCTCACGCGTGCCGTCTGGGTGCCGCCCATGTCGATGGTGCGGGGAGCCGAACTGAGGCTATGGCATGGCATGTTGAAATCAGGCGAGTCGATGATGGCTGGGGAATCGAAAATCTTCTTGTTGATCTTCACGCCCTCCTGCTGAGCGGCAGCCGTGATGAGCGCATCCACGAAGTTCTTCTGCAACTGGCGGTCGTCTACGCTGAGCGACTTGCCTGCCAGGGTCTTGCCGAAGAAGTGCTTATGCAGCATATCCATCATCTCTACGGCTGTGAATGCATTCCTGCCGTTGTTCTGCTCGTTGGCAAACATGCGCATGATGCGGCTGTTGTCGAGCATATCCCAGAGCATGTAGCTCTGCTGGTTCTGCAGTGCATAGTCTGGCGACTGCTCCTGCACGCCCAGCGGCGTATTCTTGTTGATGAAGGTATACTTGTTGAGCTCGCTTCTGAAGAGCCACTTCGGACAGGTGAACACCTCGTCGATGAGGAACTGCACGGCTCGCTTCTGCTTGTCCTTCTCCACGAAGGTGAAGGTAGGCTTGCCATCGTCGATGGTGGTATTGTCGATGTACATGCCGCCCACATTGGCGAGCACATGGTAGAGGTAGAGACTCCACTGGAAGATGACGCCCTGATAGAGCTTCGAAGCCTCATCGTAGGTCTGACCCGGTTCGCCTGTGCGGGTCCAATCGATGATGTTAGGCATCACGCGCTTCAGGTTGGCGATGCCATAGGCGGCCGACTTCATGGCGTCATCGCCCAAATCCTCGCTCAGGGAACGTGGGTCGATGGCGGTGCGCTGGCTCTGCGTCTCGCTGTATCTGAATTCCTTTCCGCTGTGCTTCTTCAGGAAATCCTGCTGTGCTGAAGCGGCCTTCTTCTCATCCGGGAACCAGCGGTAGCCCCACTCTATCGCCATCAGGTCGTAAGGACCTATTTGCGGAGAAATCTGCTGGATGCCATCTCCCGGCTGTGCCACATAGTTGAAACGGGCATAGTCCATGATGGATGCTGCAGTGCCGCATACATGGTCGGTGAACGACTTGGAACGGAGGGAATCCGTAGGGTATGCATTGGATGCTATCATGTTGTGGCGCAATCCGAGCGAGTGACCCACCTCATGGCAGGCTACGAATCGGGCTGCATCGCCTATCAAGGCCTCTGGCAATTCATAATGGCGTGCCTCCTTGTTGTAGGCTCCTGTCTGCACCATGATCCATTCGCGCAGGAGCGACTTCACGTTGTGCCACCAGATGATGTCTGCCTCCAGAATCTCGCCTGTTCGAGGGTCGATGACGGAAGGACCCATGGCGTTCGCCTTCTCTGAAGCATCGTAGGTAAGTACAGAATACTTCATGTCGTCGCCTTCGGCAGCAATGCTGTCGGTGAGGTCGAACACCTGTACGGCATTCTTGAATCCTGCCTTCTCGAACGCTGCGTTCCAGTCGGTCATACCTCTTTTAATATAAGGGCGCAGGAACTCCGGAACGGCTGGGTCGATGTAGAAGACGATAGGCTTCTTAGGCTCTACCAGTTCGCCACGCAGATAGGCCTGCTCATCCTTAGGTTCCAGGCGCCAGCGGGTGATATAGTTGTTGCGGGTCACCTCCTGCTGGTGGTCGCCATACTGCAATCGGCTGGTGGTGAAATAGCCCACGCGCTGGTTTTCCTTGCGTGCCACCATCGGGGTTTCAGGAAGGAGGACCAGCGAACTGCTTACCTCTACGGTGATATTGGTCTTGCTCTTACCCTCGTGTACCACGGTGGTAAGTTCAGATGTTGCGGTGATATTATTGCTGAAAGCCTTGATATCGATGATGCGTGAGAGATCGGAATCGGCAGAAGTGCCGAGATTGATGAGGTTGAACACATCATTGAGATAAGTCTTCTTTCCGTTGAAGAGGTCGTTCACCTTGAAGATGACGGTGGAAGAATCCTTGGCCACCGCCTCTACCTTGAGGCTTGCGATGAGCGGATCAATGTAATTGCTTTCAACGGATGCCGCCATGGCATCCTTGGAATCTACTTCGGGAGTAAGGCGCTGCTGGCGCACAAAAACGGTCTTTTTATCCTGATTCCATTCAAAACGGATACACTGGTTTTCGTAGTTGATACCACGGTTTACACCTGCCTCGTTGAGTTCGGAAGGCACACGCTGCAGTTTGTTGGAAACGAGGAACACTCTTCCCATCAGTTTGGTAGGCATTTCAAGGTAGAAATCCTGTTCCTTCTTTACTACATTCATGACTCCTCGTACATTCACAGAGTCGCTGCCTACTATTTTCTTATAATCCGATATAGGTTGCTCTGTTTTTTTCTTTTTCTTCTTGAACAATCCCATCTCCGGTGCAGCTTCCATGGAGATGGCATAGCAAGAACTTCCAATCAGGGTGGCAGTGATTGCCCCCAGCAAGAATCGCTTTTTATTCATTTAAAATCGTATATTTATTCCAAATATTATTGAATAATCTTCTATAACCTTGCAAAGGTAAGGACAAAAAGTCATGATACACAATTAATTATGTATTTTTGGAAAGTTCTTAATGGTTTTTAACGTTATTTTGGAAATGAATAAGAAATAGAAACGGCATCAGGGGTTCCTGATGCCGTTTCTTGGTTTCATTTATCTTCTATTATTTCTTCACAAACTTCACGGTTCTGGTCTTGCCGTTGCCATAGTTGACTACTGCGGCATAGACGCCCGACTGCAATGAAGAGATGCTTGCCTCATTGCCATTTACATTCATCACGGTTCTGCCGCTTACATCAACGATGCTGATAGATGCGGCGCCGGCTGCAGCGAAACTGTTGCTGTCGAAGGCAATCACCTCGTGGGCATCACTGGCAATATCCTTGATACCTGTGGCTACCTTCTCTATTCCACCATAGAATCCGAGGTTGTCGAGGCAGAGTGCCTCACCCTTCTTGGAAACAATGTTGAAGGCCACGGCGATATTCTTGCCATTGTACTTGCCAAGGCTGATACCGCGAGTCTTTGGAGTAGTGTTCTCGTTGGAAATCTTTGCCTCAGAAGTATACCAGTAATCTGCAGGATTGGTAGAACCATCGGAAACCTTCACGTTATAGCTATCCAGGTTGCCATAAGCGTTGAATGAGTTTGCATCCCATGCAAAATAGGTGTTCTCATCGGTAACCTTCACCTGTGGAAGAATAATCCAGCGGTCTGGTGTTGCGCCATCAATCCAGGATGTACCTGCCAGAAGGTGTTCGCCCAGCATCTCGTGTTTGCCAAGGTTGAAGATACCCCAGCCCTGCTCGTTGAATTCCTCACCGGCATTAGGGTTTACGGTACCCTTGTCGCCTACATAGAAGCTGAAGTCCTCAGGAATCTTGGCATCCTCGAAATCATAGAGGATAACTGGTGTACCGAGTGCAACAAACTCCTTCTCAATCACGTTGTTATCAGTAGAACTGTCATCTGCACTCTGAATCTCAATCTTCAGCTTGTGCTTGCCCTGTGGCAATCCTGCAATGACATCTTCGGCTGTGAAAGAAGTAATCTTCTGTGCCTTCATATCGAGGGCGATTTCCTTCTTCACCTCACCATCTACAGAGATGATGGCCTTACCCTCTGCATCCTTGATGCCTACATTCTGAACCTCGAACTCCACATTTTTGTCGTTAGGAGTGCGGACATAATCGAATGGCTTGGAAATACTGTTGATACCCAGGTCGGATGCATCGCTGGATGCCTTGTAGAACTGTACATCGTCGATGGTGAGCCAGTTCTCATCCTTGTCGCTGAAGGCATAGAAGCCCAGATAGATGGTCTGTGGCTTGTCGAACTTGATTACCTTGAACGCCTCCTGGTAAGCACCCTGCTGAACGGTCTGCTCATCAATCTTGCTGGTCATATCGGCAGGGGTGTTTCCATTACCATAATATACGCCCAACTTCTCGGTGTGTCCGTCGGAACCGGAATACCAATAGCGCAATACGTAGTAGCCAGCCTCTACCTTCACTGGGTCGAGAACTGCCCAGTCGTTGGCATTGTTCTCCTTATTATAATTATAGGCAAGACAGGTTACGCCTGTGCGTGCCATATTCATCCAAAAGTCTGAATACAGGGTCCAGTTGCCATCATCCTCATTGAGGTTGTAGTATTTAAACTGCACATTGTCCTCTTTAGGCTCAAATCCCCATGTGCATGGAGGAGTGAGGGCACCATTGTGGCGCACGGCTACCTGGCAGGTATCGTTGGCCATGTTGTAATCATCTGCATCGATGGAGTATACCTTTACCTTGTAGTTGTGGCGTGTCTCAGAGAAATCAGCCTTGGTATTGAAGGTATATTCCATGCTCTCGCCAGCCTCCAGGGTGGCATTCACATCCTCTACCACTGGCTCACGGTCGTCAATCTGATAAGCTACCTTGAAGTTCTGGCTGGCATCGAAGCCGATATTGGCAACTCTGATCTTCACGGTTTCTGCATCCGTAAGATTATCACCTGTCTGAGGGGTAAGCAGGTCGGTGGCCTGCAAATCGATGGCCTTGTCGATTTCAGTAACACTGAAGTTGCACATATAGAACTTCCACTGGTCGGCAGGACTGAAGCAGCGGAATCCTACATAGAAAGGCTCGCCTTCCTTGGCACTGTAGATGAATGATTCCGTGGTAGCCTGACCCTTGACAGCATCGTTGAGATTCTGAAGTTTCTTCAAAGCACTGACGGTTGGCTTTGAACCTGTGCGCACCTCGATTCTCTCACCATAGCTGGTACCATAGGTGGTATATTTCACCAGCAGGTTACCCGTTTTCTTTGGGGTGATGGCAGGAGAAACCAGCCAGTCGTCGGCTTGGTTCGTTTCCGAATAAGGGTAATAAACGTGTGACTGACTGCCCTCGGCATCGAATTTCCAGGTAGCGTTATCTCCGTTGGCATCGATAACCGTCCATTTCTGGAACTCTTCCTCCGTAGAGAAATCAGTCTTGTAAATGTCTTGTGCTGTTGCGGCAACAGTTGCGGCAGCAGCCATAAAAGTAAGTAATACTCTCTTCATAAGCATAAAATGTTATTTATTCTGCAAAATTAATAGATTTATGTCATTAATTTGCATCTTCATCTAACATTTAATGTATTTTAAGACAAATACAATAAATTCACACTACAAATGCAATTAACTATCCCGCCTACCCTGCATCTATATTACGTTTAAACCCATATATTTACGTTTAAGTACAAAATTTGACATCGACTTTAATTTTTCTGAAATATTGACATAGCTTGGTGATTAAAGCCGTATCTTTGCAAGATAAAAGCAATTAATAATATTAATCATCATTAAACGACAAGGCTTATGAAAAGACTGTACTTACAAAAAACGTGCATTGAAAAACAGTATGTGCACATTCGCAATAGCCTTATTGCGGTAAGTATGGCATGCTTATCCACGAGCATGATGCCATGCTATGCCCAAAATGCTAAGCCCAAAATTGCTACTAGAAGTATTGAGAATTCACTACCGGTAGATTATAAGCAAGTAGGTAACACACAGATATATTATCGGCAAGGTAATGGTACGATAGATACCTATGCTACTATAGACTTTATAGTACAATTCAAAAATCAATATTATGGTACTACATTCTTGAATGACGGGTATGTGGTGTCTCTTCTTGTGGATGATAATGATCCAGAACAACTATTTAGTGATGATGGGATAAACTGTTATCATGATGGAGTAAGAGTTACTCCGAAGGTTGAAGCACAGGGGAAAATGGCTAAGGTAAGCTATATTCTTACTAATACTAATGAAAAGAGCGTAAATATTTCATTGGGCACCTATGCAAATGTAAAGATTGGTGGTAATGACAATGCTTCTATATCCAGAATAAAAGATAGTGCAGGTAATACGGAAGGACTCATTATGAGAGATGATACAGATGCACAATTATGGGTTTTGTTAGGTTCAGGAGTTAAAGGCGTAACAGCTGTAAGTGATTACTGGTTTGGATATTACGACCAAAATATAAATGCTTCAAATATGATTGGTAACTATGAGAAGGGCTCCAACTGGATGCTGGAAAACGGTAACTACGACAGCGGTATGGGCTGGTGCTGGAAAAACAAGAAGATTGCTGCAGGCGAAACCGTTACCTTCTCCTATCTGATTGGGGTAGGAGATGTAATGTTTGAGCCAAACTCTTCTTCTGTTGCCACACCGGATGATCCTACCAACTGGAATAATCTGAACCTGCCTCACCGCCTCACCCTGGATGGCGAATATGAAAGTCCTGCCGGACTCGACGGAAAGATAGAATATGCCGTAGAAGACAGTGAGGAATGGACTGCCCTGACGGATAACCTGGCTTCGGGAAGCAAGTTCTCTGCCACACTCACCGTCAATTTCATTCCAGGCAAAGCCAAGCATACCATCCGGTTCAGATCCGTGGATAATGTGGGCAACACCACCCTACTCGCCCCTATCGAGTACGCCGACATTTCTGCCTACGAATTCACTGGCATCAAGGATTATACCTTTACCGGCGATTCCATCTACCAGCAGGAAATCACATCTTCCCTGCCTAAGGAGCAGTATGTGGCTGTAAACTATCATAACAACGTTCATGTCGGAAAGGCGAGCTTCCAGGTAGAAGGCGTTTTCCCATATACCATCGGTTCTAAATACCATGAGTTCACCATCAATCCGGCACAGCTGGAGGGTGATATCGATATGGATACAGACACCGTTTACTTCTTCTATCATGCGCAGCCTATCACGCCGGCTTGGAAGTTCACAAACCAGGCATACAGCCAGTTGAGAGACCGCATAGATTACTATGCTGAATATGCCAACAATATCTATCCCGGTACTGCCACACTCACCGTGAGCGGAATAGGCGATTACACGGGAACCTTTACCAAGCAGTTTACCATCGATAAGGCAAAGCTTCCAGAAGATCTCTATCATGTAGAACTCCCGGATTCTGATATTACCTACGATGGCCAACAGCATCTGGTACAGGCCGCCAAGAGCGAAGGAATGGGCGATATCCTCTTCACCTATACACTGCAAGGCGCAGCCGACAGCAGCCAGGTTATTCCACAAGCAGAAGGTACCTACGATATCTTTATGGAAATCAAGGATGGTGCATATTATTATGGTAAACCAAAGGAAAGAATCGGCTCCTTCACCATCTACCAGATGGATGCTCAGGAGTGGAAACTCCTCACCGTGCTCAATGCCACCCTCATCAAGATGGGATGGAAGGAACCTTGGGATATGAGCCAGGGCGAAAAGAGTGCTTCCCAACTGAAGGGCGTGACCCTGGAAAAAGGACACGTAAAAGCACTCGACCTGAGCAATCAGCAATTGGCGGGTAATCTTCCTGCCACTGCTTTTGTTCTCCCGAAACTGGAAAGCCTCAACATTTCGCATAACAGATTCAAGGGAAATCTGGGTGTCTTGGGAAGAACGCTTCCGGCATTGACTACACTCGATGCCAGCTACAATGGCTTCACAGATGTATTGCCTACGTTGCCTGCTTCCATCAAGCAGCTCAACATCAGCAACCAGGCCATCGACAAGACCATCACCGTAGATGGTTCTCATTTCAATATCAATGCCATCATTCCGCAGTTGCCTACCATCCTTGCCTACGACCATGAGAAGCAAGGATACAACACATCGGAGATTAGCTTCCTGATTACGCAGTCGGATGCAGACTATTGGTTTGCTAAATGGGGCATGAAAGTGCTTTACAAGGACGGAAAGTTATCCGTGCTATCCGTTACGACACCATGGGAATATCGTGGTGAGAGTGGCGATACGCTTAAGGCCGTAAAACTCATAAATGGTTGGGGAATTTATGGTTGGGGAATTGATGGCAGCTACCTGAAATTGAAATATATCTTCGAACAAGGCGATGTCAACTTCGTACCAGGCATTGATGCCTCCGACGTGCAAGCTACCATCCTTTATGTCTTCGGTGGAAATCAGCAATTTAACTTTACGGCTGCTGATACTTACAAGGATGGAATCATCAATGTACAAGATGTAGTTTGTACTGTTAACATCATCTTGGAAAAAGCTGCTTCTGCTGCAAGAAACTATTATGCTTCTCGTAGCTATGATGCTGTTGCCGAGAATCAGCAGGATGCCGAGTTTGCTGCACAGGCGGGTATCTACCTGCATGATGGCAAGATCTTCCTCAATACAGAAGTACCGGTGGCAGCCATCAGCATTGCAGCTTCCGGACACATCAACTGGAACCTGAAGCAGTTGGGCATGGAGCAGGCCACAGAAGGAAGTTCGCTCGTAGCTTACTCTCTGTCGGGTAACACCTTGCCTATAGGCGAAACCCTGATAGGAACTTACGAGGGCGATGCTACCATCATCGGCATCAGCCTGGCAGACGAGGAAGCCAAGTCCATCTCTTCCGGCACACACAATGGTACGGTAACCCGTATCAATGGCATCAGCGAAAGCAATGATGCTGCCGAGATGGGTATCTTCAACACCCAGGGCATCAGAACGCAGAAGATGCAGAAGGGAATCAACATCGTGAAGACCCAGAAGGGAACTAGAAAAGTTGTCAAAAAATAAAAAACTCTGGTAATATGAAACAAAGACATTTCATCACCACCCTGTGCCTGCTGATGCTCTTCGTGGCATCGGCATGGGCACAGAAGAATACGCTGGAAATTCCAGACGTAATCATGGCACAGGAAAAGTCGATTTCGCTGCCCGTGAACATGGAGAACTCCGCCGATATCGTGGCGGTGCAGTTCACTATATCCACGGATATGGGTGTCGATTTTTCTTGCGAGACCGCTCGAACTACAGAACGTACAGATGGGCATTCATTGGTCATGAAACCTATTGGAGGATATAAATATATGGTCATGATCTCCTCTTCTCAAAATCGTCCTATTATTGGGCGAAAGGGTAGCATCATGACAGTGCAACTATGGACTTCCAATACATTTAACCTAAAAGAGGGTGCGAAGATTCCTATCACCCTATCTGATGTGGTTATTTGCGATAAGACCGGCAAGAACCTCGCCACAGGTTTTACTTCTGGTTCGGTAAACATCGCCAAGTCGCCTGATTTGGAAGTAAGCCAGGTAGAAACCAAGGCCACCAACCTGCTGCCTTACAATAAGATAAGCGTAAACTGGCAGGTTAGCAACATCGGCGGCCTTTCTACAGAAGCCGGATGGAGCGAACAGGTATTTGCAGAATCTGTCGATGGTAAATTCAGCAAACTGCTGGGAACCATCGACTACGACCAGAAGCTTGCCGCAGGCGGAACCATCAGCAGAACTGCCGAATTCGATACCCCAATGGAACTCGGCATCAGCGATAACGCCCGCATCAGGGTAAAGGTGCGCCCATACAGCAACACGGGCGAACCTAGCTGGATGCTCGCCAACAACGAAGCTACCACCAGCGGAACCCTGCAGACTGCCAACATGCTTTTCATCAACCCTGCAGCTGCGCACATAGAAGAAGCCAACGCACAAAACGTAAGGTTGAAGCTCATCCGAAGCGGAAGCACGGCACAGGCAGAGACCTTCAAGCTTGCGCAGACGGCAGATGCCCGCATAGAATTGCCAGCCGAAATAACCATCCCTCAGGGACAGTCGGCTACCTATTTCTATGCCAAGGTCATCGCCAACCAGAAACTCGACAACGATTCCATCGTCACCGTCAACATCGATGGCAACAACTACATTACCGGTACCACAGCCATCAAACTGACGGATGATACCAAGCCGCAGCTCACCCTGAGCACCAAGCAGCAGGATGTGACGGAAGGCGGAAAGCTGACCCTCACCATTACCGCCGAACGCCAGTCGGCCACCGATAAGGCTATCAGTCTGAGCTGCGACCTACCATCAAGATTCAGGATTCCGGCAAACATCATCCTCCCTGCCCGGAAAACCTCTGTGGATGTGGAAGTGGAAGCCCTGGAAGATGATATTCCTGATGTAGAGAAGGTTGTGACCTTTGCCGCATCAGCCGATGGATATGAGAATGGCACCCTGCTCTCTACCCTGGTAGATGACGACATTCCTACCCTGCAGCTGGAACTCACCCCTACTGCGATTTCTGAGGCCGACGGTCCGCTTTCGGTAAGCGCCAAGTTGAGCCGCACAGACAATATCGACAAGAAGGTGACCGTTAAGCTGAGCGACAATTCAGAAGGCAACCTTTACTATGCCCGCCAGACCATCGAGATGGCTCCGGGCGTGAAGGAGGTAACCCTCAACATGGGTCCGATAGACAACAGTCTGGTGGATGGCGAACGCACCTACCAGGTAACTGCTGCCGTGTTCATCGCCTCATGCAGCTGTAATGCCAGCGTGGGAACATCGGGCGGAGTGGTCACCGTGCCGCTCACCATCTACGATAACGACGGTCCGGCGCTCAGTCTCAGTGCATCTTCCTCCCTGTTGAAGGAAGGTGGAGAGATGACTCTTACCATCAGCAGAAACACCGATAGCAAGAGCCGACTTGACGTGAATCTGAGCAGCAACCACGATGCAGCCATCGAATACCCTAAGACCGTGACGATAGCCGAAGGCGAAACTTCAGCCACCTTCACTGTGAAGTCGAAGGGCAACGATACCACTGGCGATGACCTCACCGCAACCCTCATAGCCGAAAGCGAGGGATTTGCCAAGAGCAGCGTATGGTTTACCATCAGCGACCAGACCCTGCCTGATGCCCGCATCATGGCCATCAGCAGTCAGGAAAATAAGATTGAGGCTGGCGGAAAAACCACACTGAACCTCAGCATTGCCAACCAGGGAAGTTATGTGCTCCCTGAGCAGACCAAGATAGGTTTCTATTTCGACAATGCCGCAACTCCAGCCGATGTAGCCTATCTGCAGGATAATCTTGCCGCAGGCGAGAGTACCACGATGATGCGCGAAATCACCCTCCCTGCCACTGTGGGCGAGCATAAGCTCTATGCCGTGGTAAACGATGGCCAGGGTGTGAAGGAGCTTCTCTATACCAACAACACATCCGATGTGCTCAACATCGCTACCGTGGCACCTATCTCCATGGAGACCAAGGTGGCCAAGGCTATCTATGCCCCTGGTGAAAAGGTGGTTATCAGCGGAAAGGCGAAGGGTAAGGACATCGCCAAGAAGAACGTGGAGGTATATATCGTGAACGGCGGTTACCGCCATACCATCACTACCCAGACCCAGGACGACGGCAGCTTCGAGGTAAGCTACGAGCCATATAGCGGACAGACGGGCCACTTTGCCGTAGGTGCCTGCTATCCTAGCGCCAACCTCTCGGAGGAACAGGCTTCCTTCGATATCTATGGCATCAAGCGAACCAGCAATGATGCCATCACCTGCGAGGCATCGCTGGGCGATGTCTATCAGGGCAAGCTGAACATCAGCAATCCGGGCAATCTGCCCCTGACCGGCCTGAAGGTAAAGGTAAATTCCAAACCGGATAACTGCACGGTGAACGCTACACCTGGCACCACCACGCTGAAGGGTGGCGAGAGTACCGACATTGCATTCAGCATTACTCCTAGCGAAGCCAGCGAGGGCAGCGACTGGGAGAAGATAGAACTCAGCATCGAGAGTGCCGAGGGAGCCGTCCTGCCTGCCACCTTATATTATTACTGTAGGGTGAAGACGGGTAAGATTGAAGCTTCTGTGGCCCGCATCAAGACCACCATGGTGAAGGGCGAGTCAAGAGACTATCCGTTTACCATCACCAATGTGGGCAAGGGTGAAACCGGAAAGATTTCCCTCGCCTTGCCTTCATGGATTTCGTCGGTAACACCGATGGAGATGCCATCTCTGGCCAAGGACGAAAGCATGGAGATTATCCTGCGCATGACTCCTACGGACAAGATGCAGCTCAACGTGCCAGTGACGGGCAACATTGCCATCAACTGCGCCAACGGAGAAGGCATGCCGTTGCCATTCTATATCGAGCCTGTATCTACCAAGGAAGGTAAGCTCACCATCGATGTATGCGATGAGAATACCTACTATACCAAGGAGGCTCCTCATCTGGCTGGTGCCAAGGTAGAGATAACCCACCCTACCACAGGTGCAGTTGTAGCCAAGGGTATCACCAACGAAAAGGGTCTCTTCTCGGCAGATCTGGCAGAGGGTTACTATGCGGTAAGAGTATCGGCAGAAAAGCACGATTCCTACAGCAATAACCTGCTGGTTGACCCGGGTACGGAGACCAAGAAGGTGGTGAACCTGAGCTATACAGCTATCAATATTAATTGGAAGGTTGAGGAAACTGAGGTTCAAGATGAATACGAGATCAAAACCGACGTGAAGTTTGAGACTCAGGTGCCAGTACCTGTGGTTATATTATCAGTTCCTGACAGAATCTATACTGAGGATTTGCGAAATGGAGAGTCTCTGATATTCAATGCCACTTTAACAAACAAGGGCTTGATCACGGCAGAAGATGTACAGCTATTGTTGCCAACTGATCACCAAACCCTGAAATTTGAGGCTCTAGACCATAGTGAAGCGTTTAATCTCGCTCCACAGGAAAGCGTATCCATACCTGTTAGGGTGACAAAGGTAACTACTGCTTTTGCAGCAAAAGGCAAAGAACAAGTTAGACGCGCAGCCAATAAACAATGTTTTATTGTTATCGGCAAAATCAGTTATTGGAAATGTGGTCCTGATAGAAAATGGCATGAGCATTATGTAACTATCCAAACAGAAGTATGTAAAACGGATGGACCAGCTATTGGGGATCCCCATCCACCTGTACAAGTATCAGTTCCTCCTTCTAAGCCTATTAAAATAATAACAGGAGGAGGAGGTGATTATGAATGTCATGAAGTTCCTTCAATTCCAAATATTGAAATAGGTTGCTATCCTTGCCTAAATATGTATCTACAGAAATTAGGAGAATGCGGAGTCAATGTAGGACTAAGTTTGTTAAAAAACAATCCTTTGGGTTGTATGGTAGGAATCGCTTTCTGTGCAAGAGATCTCTATAAGGATATTCATAGTTGGAGATCATGGGGAGGTTGTGTTGCCAGTGCCGTTGGCTGTATTCCTGGAACTCGCATAGTGCCATCTGTGGTAGGTTGTCTTATTTCGCTTACAGAACCATGTAAGTTAAACAATGCTTCTGCAAAAATGCGAGCAGGCAATTCTAGCAGTTATAGCGAGCCTTCATACATCACAGACTTCAAGAACAAACTTGCCATTCCTCTGCAGGAAAGTAAGGCTTTCCAGAATATGCTCTTAGAGTATTTCGGAGATGAAGTTTGGGTAAACGAGACCAATGGAGAAGACTTGCAGGACTTGATGGTAATGCTTCAGACTTCGGAAGAAGAAGTTCTCACGGCTGACAACTACATCAAGTATAAGCCACAGAATGTTACTAAGGAGCAGTATAACAAATTCATCGAAAGATTGAACAATACGGCACTCGCAAACACCGATGATGGCAATTACATCGATTTGAGCAAGGTGGCAGGATATGTCAACGAGATCAATTCTGCGAATGAGCAGAGTGTGCTCATGGGCTACGAATCCACTACGGATATGCTGAGAAAAGAATACGCTCTGTTGAAGGGACGTCTTGATGAATCTTCAAGCAGCGTATGCTCCAGCATTACCCTGCAGTTCACCCAGAAGATGGTGATGACCCGACAGGCATTCCGTGGAACCCTTACCGTATTCAACGGAAATGAGCAGGAGGCGATGAAGGATGTGAAACTCACCCTCACCGTAACCGATGAGAAGGGCAACATCGCCATGGAAGATAAGTTCCAGGTGAACCCGGAGAAGCTCGAAGGATTCAATGGAAAACTCGACTTCACCGATGGCTGGACCCTCGATGCACAGAAGGAAGGTGTTGCCACCGTACTCTTCATTCCTACCAAGAAAGCAGCTCCTACCGTGGAGACCCGCTATGCCTTCGGAGGAACCCTCTCTTACGTAGATCCGTTCACGGGACTGGAAGTGACCCGCGACCTCACGCCTATCACCCTCACCGTGAAGCCATCGCCAAACCTCGACCTCACCTACTTCATGCAGCGTGACATCAAGGGCGACGACCCTCTGACCAAGGAGGTGGAACCATCTGAGGAAGCAGAGTTCTCACTGCTCATCAACAACCTGGGCTATGGCGATGCTACCAATGTAAGAATGACCACCAACCAGCCGGAAATCGTAGATAACGAAAAGGGACTCAAGGTGAAATTCGAACTCATGAGCAGCCAGCTCAACGGACAGGAGAAGACCCTGGCTCTGGGCGGAAGCGTATCCACCGACTTCGGAACCATTCCAGCACATAGCACCAGCTATGCACAGTGGTGGATCAAGAGCTCTTTGCTCGGACACTTCACCGATTACGACGTAACTGCCACCCATCTGACCAGTTATGGCAACAAGGACCTCTCGCTGCTCAACGATGTAACCATCCACGAGCTGATACGAAGCATCGACGTAACGAAGGGCGACAAGACCCTGAAGGGCTTCATGACCAACGATATCGTGGATGCCGACGACACGCCTGATATGCTCTACCTCTCAGATGGTGAAATAGAAAAGGTGAACGTGGCTGCTTCTTCAAGCATCACGAAGACATCCGATACGGAATACACCCTGACCATCACCCCATCTGAAGAAGGTTGGAACTATGGCAATCTAAGCGATCCTACCTATGGCGTATCTGCCCTTAAGAGCGTAACCCGCGCCAGCGACGGAAAGCAGATCAGCCTCCGCAACTTCTGGCAGACCGACCGCACGCTGCGCGACGGAAAGGATCCGCTCTATGAGAACAGAATCCATTTCGCCGACCTGTTTGATGGCAAGAATGCCGAAAGCTACATCCTCACCTTCGAGGCTACCCCTTCCCTGATGCTCGAAGTAGCATCCATCGAAGGTGCTCCTGCCGAGGATGAAGTGGCTACCCAGCCGGTGAATACGCTGAAGGTGATGTTCAACAAGTACATCGACCCGGCTACCTTCACCAGTGAGGATATCCAGATCAATGTGCAGGGTAAGGAGCAGGACAGCCAGCTCGTGAAGATTTCTACCGAGGACAACAAGAACTTCGTTCTCGACCTGACACAGCTGAATGCCAGTGCCGGCAACGGTTACTACACGCTTACCGTTCAAACCTCGGGCATCACCGACAGTGAAGGCTTTGCAGGAAAGACCGGAAAGACGGCTAGCTGGACTCTGTTCGTGAACAGCCAGGTGAAGCTTCTCACCTCAGTATATCCGGAAAATGCGGGAGAAGTAATCGGAAGAGTAGCCGGAAACGAAGTAGCCTACGGCACAACCATCCAGTTGGTAGCCAAGGCCAAGGAAGGCTATCAGTTTGCATCCTGGAGCCTGAACGGTGAAAACATCTCTACGAACGACACCATCAGCCAGGTGGCCTTGAGCGACTTGACCATGGTGGCCAACTTCGAGAAGAAGACCTATCAGGTGAACATCGAAGAGAACTGCGAGGGTGGCAGCATCACCCAGACATACACTGGTGTTTATCATTACGGCGACCAGCTGGTACTGAAGGCAGAGGCCGATGAAGACTACAGTTTCGCTCACTGGACCGTGAACGGAAAGCAGACCGAGGATGCAGAAACCCTGAGTCTCATCGTAGATAAGGATCTCACAGTAAGCGCCAGCTTCAAGCAGGAGCGCTACGAGCAGAACATCACGCTGATGAGAGGTTGGAACTGGATAGCAAGTTATCTGGCCGATCCTATTTCGGCAAGCGACATTGCATCCAAGAGCAGTCAGATTATCAGCAGTTCTGAGGAGATAGAAAATCTGTTGCCAGCCCAGACCTATAAGGTGAAGGCATCAACCAGCTTCATCAGCAAGAGCAAGGGCCGCCTGTTTGAGGCAAGCACCACCCCAGTGGGCATCAATGCCGGCTGGAACTGGCTGGGTTATCCACTGCGTGAGAACCAGGAGTTGGCATCTGCCATCAGCAATGCCAGCGAGGGCGACTACATCGTAGGTCAGACAGGATTTGCACAATTCTATGCCGGCACCTGGGAAGGAACGCTCAAGCAGCTCATCACCAACCAGGGTTATCTGTATAAGTCAGTGAAGCAGAACAACCTGGAGTTTGCCGAAGCTACCACTCCATCTCAGCTCTCTGATGAGGAGCAGCAGGATATGGAAGTAGATATCCGCAAATATCCAAGTACGATGAACATCATCGGCAAGCTGACTCAGAAGGATGCCGACATAACTGGCAGTAACTATCGTCTTTACGTGATGGTAGGAAACGAATGCCGTGGCATCAGCCAGCTGATAGACGGCAAGTACTACCTCACCATTTATGGTGAGAAGGACGAGAAGCTGAACATGGTGATAGAGAACCTGCAGACCCAGGAGTCTATCCTGGTACAGGATGCCTTGACATTCAAGGAGGATGTATTGGGCAGCCGCACGTCACCATACGATTTCAACATCGACATCATGACGGGAATAGAGAATATTCTGGCTGATGGCAAGGAGTTGCGAATCTACAGCATCGACGGCTATCTGATTGACACCCACGCCACCGTGAAGGCGCTCAGGAAGTTGGTAAAGGGTGTATATATTATTAATGGAAAGAAATATGTAGTTTCAGAATAATATGTAGCGATAAGGAAATGTAGAGGAAATCACATTTCCGGATAAATGAAGAGAGAGGGTGTGTCATGCATTATGACACACCCTCTTTTACTTCATATAAGGCAGGTGATCTTTTTAAATGACAACGTCCACAATGGTAAAATAAGTGTCCAAACTTTCCTTTAAAACTTATATATAGGTAAAACCCTGACCTTATATCCATTTTTCTCAATTACCCTTTCCTCCCTCATCGTGACAATGATTAGATTGGAGCATTTGAGTTCTCCGGCACATTCTATGATGCTATCTACCTCACGCTTGAGTGTCCGTTCGGAAGAAAGATCATAACATACCTGAATGAGACTCTCTACATGTGTACCTTGCCTGGTTACAAAATCCGTCTCCTTATCATTACGGGAACGGTAATAGAAAAGAGAGGTTTCCGTATGATATCCCCTGCGAACCAACTCGATAAAGACCTGGTTTTCCAGTAACCTGCCCAAGTTCTCACTCACGCTAAAAGCCTTGGCTTCTACAAAGCCATTATCAACCACATATACTTTTTGGGGAGCTTTCTTCATCAGTTTCAGCTTGTTGCTGTAACGCGGCAGATAATATAAGAGATAGGGTTCTCTTAAATACCCCATAAATTTCTTGGTTGTAGCTACGCTGGAAAATCCAAGTTCTTCTGACAGTTCATTGGCACTGAAAGGATTGCAAAAATTAGATACCAGATACATGGCCAGGTTATTTAAATCCTCTACATTACGCACTCTATGACGCTTGGCTATGTCTTTCCAGATGATGGAATCAAAAAGAGTGGAAAGATAGTTTTGAGTCAGACCTCTTGCTGCTACTGTCTCCGGATAGCCACCATGGTGCAGATAGTCTGCCATAAGCGAGAAGTCGGATGCGCTATCTTTCATATCTGATACTTCTGCAAGACTTCTGTGATTCCAGATGAAGAATTCAGAAAGACTGAAAGGCAGCATCTCTATCTGAATATATCTACCTGTAAGCAATGTTGCCATTTCGCTACTCAGCAGTTTGGCGTTACTTCCCGTAATAACCATGTTGATTCCCATGCGGTAAAGCTTGGAGACCCACAAATCCCAACCATCCATATTTTGAACCTCATCAAGCAGAAGAAACTCGAAGTCGGGATAAACGGCAAGCAGAGTTTCCCAAACCAAATCATCGTCCCAGGCATTCAGTAACTTTCCGTCATCAAAATTCAGATAGGCAAAGTTCCTGCCCTTCAACATCAGCAAAGCCTCTGTTGACTTACCTGTTCTTCTAGGCCCTGTTATCAACTTGATTTGCTTACTCGCCAAAAGCTCGTCCACATCATACTTGGTATGACGTGTAAGATAAGGACGGGAAAGCAGAATATCCCGTTCCTTTTTCTGGTTATTGATTATTGTTCTCATTTCTCTTCCGTCGCATTGATTAAACTGGGGGCAAAGATACGAAAAATATTCAATATCTCGTCCGTATTGAATAAAAAAGTACTGATTTTATTCAATACGATGAACAAAATGAATAAAAACAATGTATGACCGACTGTATGATCTCTTCGACATACTGCATCAGCTCTTCCCGAAGGCGAAATTCCTCTTTTCCTACACTTTAATTCTAAAAAAGCTAACAATTCGCACAAAACCTTCTTTATTTTATAAATTCTCGTGAACAAACATGCGATTTTATTGTCTTTTTATAAGATAAATGAAAAATTATCATTATCTTTGTAATCGGTTTAAAACATATATTATATTATATCATATGAATAATATCAAAAACATCAAAGCAAAGGTTCTGCGAGTAGATGAAGAAGAACACAAGTTCGTCATCGAAGTGGAAGACAGAATTTACAAGGTGGCACAGGTTGACTTCCAGAGAAGGCAACCCGCTCCGGAAACGCTCAACTGCCTGATGATTACCACTCATCTGGGCAAGGTTTTCATCGCTCAGGACATTGAGCACCTCATGAGAAAAAACTACAAGGAAAACGACGAGGTGAACTTTAAAATCAAGATGGCACTGGGCAACTTCTACCATCTGGAAGATGAATTTGGCTTCACAGCCATGCTCAAGAGAGACACGGTGATCAATGCCGCACTCACACCTATGGTTAGATGCCGCATCCTGAAATTCCACCAGAAATACATGGACGTGCAGCTCGTGGAAGTACTGGGTGCCGACAAATCGGAATTCTCACTGTCGGAAAAGGAATTCTATGATATCATAGGCGAGGAAAACTGGAATACGCAGGAATTCAGAAACCTGATGCTCGGAGATACTCCATCCGACATCTTCGACCTGGAATGCCACAGATGGATTGTGGGCCTATCCGACTCCCTGAACCAGGACGAACTGCAAATCCTGCTCCGACAGATACATACCCACTGCCTGGAAACGCTGGAAAGCGAAAATCTGCTGCCACGATGCAAGGAAGCCGAGCGTATTCTGCTAGAACAGCGCTTCACCGATGTCATCGAGCTGCTATCCTACTATATACAAGCCATCGAAATCCTAAGAAAAGGCAAGGCGGAAGATACCATCAGCCAAATCCTCTCAACCCTATCCACCTGCGCCTATATTTATCATCCGCGCAAGCAATTCTGCATCATGCAGTGTATCTTCATGCTCGACTTCACCATCATGGAGAAATTCATCGATTCCATCTTAACCACCATCAGAGGACAGGAAATGTATCTATGGAACAGAAAACCATTCCAGATGCAATGGATCAAACTGCTCCAGGGATACGTGGACAATATCTATAACCAGACCGACCGACTCACCAGCGACATCCATACCAAGGAAACGATGATACAGGTGCTCACCATCGAACTGATTCTGGGCAGACATGCTACCCACAAGATTTACGACAGTTCGCTGAACCAGGCACTACTCTACCGACTGGTATCGCTCATGAACGTGAGCGATCCGAACAAGACCCTGCAGAAATCATTCCTCTCACTCTTCACCCAATCGGAATTCGACGCCGCCCTGCCATACAACAGCGACGATGCCTTCGTGCTTTCCAACATGCTCTGCTCGCAGGAAAACGAAACCGTGGAGAATATCGAACCGGCTAAATATGAAAGCGATCTGGCTCTGCTCACCGTAAACGAACAGGCCATCACCATCCAACCCAAGAATCTGGATAAGGAAAATCTCTATCTGCCCCTGTCGGCACGTATGGGACTATGGCATGGACTCTCCGTAAGACTCGACGAAAAGCCTCCGGTGAAACTGCGCGGAAAGGTGGGTACCACCATCGAGCACTTTAAGGAACTGTGGGGGTACATCAACGACTCGCTCTTCTCGAAAAAGAGAAAGACTTCCAAAAAGCAAAGCAAGAAACTCTATATCGATGACGAAACGGATATCATCATCACAAAGAAGATTGCAGGAAACCTGATGTTTGAATGCAAGGTGGTGGAAGACGGATATGAGGGAACGGGTACGCTGGATGTGCTGAACGACGTGGTGCCTTTCTTCCCTGGCGATGTCAGTATGCAGTCGTTTGAATACCAGGGCATGCCGCTCCTGCTGCGTGCCTACGTAAAGAATGTGAAGAGCGACGGAACCTATGAGTTTGCCATGCGCGACATGATCAGCGAATATGAGGACGACGTGAGAGTGAACGACCTGTTCTACAACTCCCGACTCACCTGTCTGGTTTTCAGTCAGGTTCCTGGTCTGACTAGAGTACCTGCCGTGAGCAGCGAGGGCTTCTCCGTATCCGTTGCGCCTGCACCGGGCATGACGGTAGAAGACCTGAGACGAGGCATGGTCGTGGAGGTGGACAACATCACCGAGGGCAGCAGCGACTATCTCTATGGCACCTTCCTGCGCGAATCGCCGGAAAGCAGATTCAGTCTTGCCGAAGCCTTCCACAACCTGATGCTCGGCTATGCCAACCACGAGGTGTATAACCCGAAGGCAGAGAAAGACGAACTGGCGGATGCCATGGATATGGACAGCGTCTATGTATCAGAACTGATGGGCATCATCGACGCCAAGGCTACCCTGGAAGAGGATAATATCAAGGCATATAACTATCTGAACTTCTGCCGACTGCTCGCCATCATGATAGACAGCAAGGAGCGCACCAACTATTACGACAGCCGACTCACCCTGCTTGAACTGCTCAACGACTTTGCGGCATTAGACAAGGTGGATACCAAGAAGATAGATCTCATCGCAGAAACAGAGCCTGAGCTCTTTGAGAGAAATGCCATCCTGCGCCACGACTTCATGCAGCTGCGCATCATCGGATGTCTCGACAGCGATGATCATTACGAGGAACTCTACCAATGGAGCAGTCTGACGGAAGATCCGCAGCTGCAGCAGCTTGCATCCTTGGTTCTGTCACACAACTTCGTGAAGAAATCGGGACTCCTTACCCAGGCTGGCGATATCCTCGACAAAATCAGGGCACTGCTCAAGCTGCACAAGTCATCTTCCAACAAGAAGAACTATGGCAAGGAAGATTTCCATACGGAGTTCAAGACTTCTATCGTTTATCCGGAAAACTCGATGAAGGTGGACGTGCAGGCTCAGACTGTGAAGATCATGCAGGAAATCTGCGCCTTCCTCAATGCCGAGGGTGGACATCTCTATCTTGGTGTATCCGACATCGGTTACGAGATGGGACTGGAAGAAGACCTGAAGAATCCGCTCTTCAAGGGTTCAAGAGATAAATTCGAGGTGTATGTGAACAACCAGATAGTTTACTACCTGGGCCAGGAGGGTGCCCACTACGTGCACACCCATTTTGATAATGAAGTGAACAATGCCGTGCTCATCATCGACATCGAACCATGTCCGCACCCTATCGCAGTAAGTTCGGAATACTTCGAGCGAATGGGTACATCGGCACGAAAGGTGAACGGCAACTACAAGGACAAGTTCTTTGCCATCAGAAAGCAGTGGGCTGAGGAACATGTGCCTCATCTGGCTATCACGCAACCCGTCACTGCATCTGCAGCGGCTGAAGCACCATCAGCAGAAAAGGATGTTAAAGCTACCACCAAGCATGTGGAGTCGGCACCTATCACCGACCATATCCAGACCTCACGCCTGCGCAACAATGCGCTGCACGACTACGAGGAAGGCTATCGCC
>ERZ1031701.9-NODE-9-length-20062-cov-9.648623_pt1 | contig 20062 bp, 14 predicted proteins | sample MGYA00518737_ERZ1031701 | MGnify/ENA primary metagenome ERZ1031701 (study PRJEB33719, sample SAMN04261224) | wastewater metagenome | biome: rural village; feature: human; material: feces | host: Homo sapiens | place: El Salvador | collected 2013-01-07 ...
TTTACGATGCAAAGGTAATAATATATTTTAAATTTGCAAACTCTAGATAGCAAAAACTAACTTTTTTTTCATTATTTAGCACTTTTCTACGTAAAACCGCCCTTATTTTGCTATTTTTCCCTCTTTATTTTGTAACTTTGCAGCATGAAACTACATATCTTCAATCCGGAACACGATTTGGCTTTGGCCGCAAATTTGCAGCAGTTCACCGCGCCTCATGCAGGAAGACAGTTGCGAAGCGACCTGGCGTTTATTCCTGCCTTGTGGGCAGATCAGGGTGACTGGGTGCTTGTTGATGACATCGACAACGCACTCGACAAGGTGCGCCATTTGGGTGAGCATCTTGCAGAAAAAGTTGAGTTTATAACCAAGGTTCAGTTGGAACATGCGCTTAAGACGGAGTTTCTTGACAGCATTCATCCCTGGGGATGGAACTTGAGCCTGAAACATGAGCTGGAGCGAATGGGCGTGCCCGACATCATGTTGTCTACCGACGATACATTAAATAAGGTACGCATGATAAGCAGCAGGCAGTGGGCTGCCCAGCATCTGCAGCAGGGCGTAGTATATGCTGATTCCTATGAGAAGGTGAAGGCGATGGTGCTGCAGCAGGGCAAGGCTGTGGTCAAGGCTCCCTGGAGCAGCAGCGGCAGGGGCGTGAAGTATGTGGCTGCCGATGAATTCAGAACAGCTGGCGAATATCCTGCCTTTGAACGCTGGACCCGCAACATCATTGCGCAACAGGGTGGCGTTACCGTGGAACCCTATTATAATAAGGTGAAAGACTTCGGCATGGAGTTCGAAATGCGTGACGGCAAGGTGAACTATCTGGGACTCTCGTTGTTTGATACCATCAAGAATGCTTATTCCGGCAACCTGCTCTGCTCGGAAGAGGAAAAACTGAATATCTTGAAGCAATACGTGAGTGAAGAGACTCTTTCTTCTGCACGTCAGCGAATTATAGATATTATGGAACCTGCGTTGAAGGATATCTATAGCGGTCCTTTTGGTGTGGATATGATGATAGCTTCAAAGGATGGACAGCTGGAACTGGTTTCGTGCATTGAACTGAATCTTCGCAGAACGATGGGGCATGTAGCTCTTGAGTTGACCAAGATAGCCAATCCGCAGAGTCTGATGCGCGTGGAGTTTGACGGCAACAGATACCATCTGCGTGTGATGCCAGGCAAGCAGGCAGTTGATGGGGCTTTAGGCAAGCAGGCTGTTAATGAGTCTTAAATTTGGACTATCTGATGCAAGAAATCGTCGAAACTTGCATTTCATAGACAGATTATCAACAAATATGAATGATTATGAAGAAGAGTAATTTTAGCAAAATGGCTTCTGCTGCCCTTATGATGACGGCAGCTATGGCAATGACTTCCTGCGCCATCAGCAAGAAGATAAATGGCGATTCTAATGCAAGCAAGAGTAACGATATGGGCAAGAATGAAGAGGACTTGGACAACAGTTATCTGATTCTTTCTGATTCCCAGCGAGAGATTATCCATAAGAATAATGTTTTCGCCCTTCGTCTTTTCGACAAGCTCTCAGGTCATTCTTCACAGGTGGTTTCTCCTATGAGTGTGGCTTATCTGATGGGTATGTTAGCTAACGGTGCTGATGGAACTACTCAGCAGGAGATATTGAAAGCCATTGGCTGCGAAGGTGTTAACGTGGATGAGTTAAATGAAACCTACAAGGCTATTATCCAAACTGCAGGTAGACTTGACAAGCAGACTAAAGTGGAGATAGCTAATTTCATCGCTGTCAACAAGAGCTTCTCTGTGAACAGTGCATTCAGCAAAAAGGTAGGCGACAATTATCAGGCTGCCATCGAGAGTCTTGACTTTACATCCGGTAAAACCACCGACCGCATCAATGGCTGGTGCAAGGAGAAGACCCATGGCATGATTCCGCAGATTATCAGTCAGGTGGATCCTCAGGCTGTTTCTTATCTGATGAATGCCATCTTCTTCAATGGTACATGGCAGTCGAAGTTTGATGCACGCAATACGAAGGAAGCCAACTTCCGCGGTTACACCCGTGATATTCAGAAAGTGCAGATGATGCATCAGGTTAAGAAGTTCTTCTATTCGGAGAATGATACCTTCAAGGCTATCGACCTTCCTTACGGCAACGGTACCTATCGCATGATGGTGCTTCTTCCTAACGAGGGCAAGAGCATCCAGGACATGATGAAGGGATTGGATGCCGAGAAGATAACGAATCTGGGAAACAGCATGGAGGAATGCATGGTGAACCTGAAACTGCCTAAGTTTACCATCGAGCAGGAGTTGCCGCTCAATGATATCATCAGCGGCTTGGGTGCCCCTTCCATGTTCAATCCTAATGAGGCAAACTTCACCCATTTTGCCAATGGCCCTTTCTTTGTAAGCAAGATGCTGCAGAAGGCTAAGATTGAAGTAAGCGAGCGTGGAACCAAGGCGGCTGCCGTAACTGCTGCCGTTATGCTCACATCGATGGCTCCTATGGAGATACGCAATGTAGAGTTTCATGCCGACCATCCGTTCGTCTATATGATTCAGGACACACAGAGTGGTGGTATCCTCTTTATGGGACAATATTGCGGAACACACTAATTTCCTGGATTAACTATACAAAAAGAAATCCCTTAGACTTGATTGAAGCCTAAGGGATTTCTTGTTTTTATCCGAATTTCTCGATTATTTTATCCGAATTTCTCGACGAACTCATCTTCTGTAATGATAGGAATGTTGAGTTCGTGCGCTTTCTTATTCTTGGAACTTTGAGAGGCTGCATCGTTGTTGATCAGGAAATTGGTGCTCTTGCTCACGCTTCCCGTCACCTTGCCGCCTTGGCTCTCTATGTAAGCCTTCAGTTCGTTGCGGTTCTTATAATGATGTACATCGCCGGTTACTACGAAGGTCAAGCCGTCGCAGGCGCTTCCTTTCTCTACCGGTTCCTGTTCTACGATTTCCAGCTCTTTCATCAATTTCTGTACATGGGCGAAGTTGGTGTCGTCCTTGAACCAGCCAATGAACTTGGCGCTCTTTTCCGGTCCGATGCCGTCGATGCTGGCAAACTCATCGTCAAACATACAGAGGCGGGCAGTCTCTATCAGTTCTTTTACCGGATAACGCTCGATGAGTTTCTTTGCCACATCGCCTCCGCAGAGAGGAATGTTGAGGGCATAGAGCAGATGGCGACCATCTGTTTGGCGACTCTTTCTTACGCTTTCCAGCATGTTGGTAACGCTCTTCTTACCAAAACCATCCCAGGTTGCTATCTCGTAGGCATGGTCATTGAGGTGATAGAAGTCAGCGTATTCACTGATCAGTCCTTCGTTTACCAGCTTCCAGATGGTCTGTTCTGAGATTCCTTCTATATTGAGACCTTCCTTGCTCACGAATCTGGCAAACTTCTTAATCTGCTTGGCTGCACAGTGGGGATTGCTGCAATGCAGGGTCTTCGTTCCGCTCTCGCTTTCCTTGACGGTAGCCTCAGCGTGGCAGACCGGGCATTCGGTTGGAATCTCGAAGATGCCCATCGGTTCCGTTACATTGATTACCTTCGGGATAATCTTGTTTGCCTTGATTACCTGCAGTTTGCTTCCCTTGCCGCCGATGCCCAACCGTTCGCATTCGCTTACGTTGCAGAGTGAGGCACGCTGAACGGTGGTTCCTTCCAGCTCTACCGGTTTGAATACTGCCACCGGAGTGATGGTGTTGGCTGCGCACGACCATTCGATGTGGTCCAGTTCTGTGTCTGCATGTTCATCCTGCCATTTGAAGGCGTAACCGGCTCTTGTGGCATGGTGCCCGGTTACGGAACCGGTAGCTGCGTAAGCTGTATCATCGTAGCAGATAACGAGTCCATCTACAGGATAAGGGTTTGTCTTGTCGGTCACCTTTTGGGTAAAGCGATTGATTTCAGCCTGGATGCTTTCTTCGTCAGGATGTTCGATTCGGGTTCTTTCCACCGGTTTGAAGCCTAAATTCTGTAGCATCTGCATGCGTTCGCCCCATGAATTGATTTCCTGTTCGGTGTAAACCAGGGTGAAGGGAATCCATTGGATATGTCGCTGCTTTACTTCCTCGGCGTCTTTCAGCGACAGGGAACCGGAAGCAAGGTTTCTCGGATTGGCATAATCGCCTTCGCTCTCGATGATAAACTGCTCGAAGTCGGCATACGAGATGACGGCTTCGCCACGAATCACGAGATGGCCTTTCTCCTTGATGGTTTTAGGAATGCCACTGATGGCAGAAGCCAGATGGGTGATGTTGGTTCCGATATGTCCGTTGCCACGGGTTACTATCTTCGAGAGCTTTCCGTTGTCGTAGGTTACCACAAGGGTAAGACCATCCAGTTTCCAGGAAATCCAGATAGGGCGGTCTTCTGCCCATTTCACCAGGTCGCTCACCAGTTTGGTCTTGGCAAGTGATAGGGCGGCAAATTCGTGTTCTTCCTTTTTGCCCACGATGGTGTCTTCTGAAACCTTGTTGGTAGGAGAGTCGGGCAGCACTTCGCCGGTTTCCTCCTCCAGTTTCTTGAGTTGGTCGAACTTGGCGTCCCACTCATAGTCGGTCATCAGTTCCCCTTTGCCGTTATAATAAACGTCAGAAGCCTGGTTGAGTTGTTCAACCAAGCTTCTCATCAATATCATTTTATCTTCCATAGAATCTTAATAAATTTGCGGTTGTATGGTAAGCTTCTCGAAAGCGAATCGCATGCCGCGGTTGCCATAGTTGATTCTGCCGCAGATGCTGAATCCCATGCTCGAAAGCAGGCCAATCATCGGCAGGTTGTCGAAATTGGTATCCACCTTGATGCTTGGTACCTTTTCTACTTCGCAGAGACTGTTCACCTTATTAATAAATATACGTGCGAATCCTTCTCGTTGGTATTTAGGGAGAGTGGCGAAGCGATGAATTACATAGTAGTCGCCAGTGGTAAGCCATTTGCCGTCGATGAAATCGTACTGAGGTTCTCCATTGAGAATGACTGCTCCATAGACAGCTATTTCGCCATCTACAGTGAGTACGTAGGCATTGCCATTGTTGATATCTTCTTTTATGTCGTGTTCGGCAGGATAGTCGCTGGTCCATTGGTGGCGGCCAGAGGCAATCATGGAGCGACGAGCTTGGTCGATGATATTCCAGCAAGCCTCAAAGTCCTTGACATATGCAGGTCGAAAATCGGTCTTCATTTCTTTATACATTCGCTAATTATTATTAATCGGGTGCAAATTTAACAAAAAAAAACGAATTAAAAGTATAAACGGAGAAAAAACTGCAAAAATTCTGCAATTTTCCCTCCGTTTTCTATCTTAAGTCAAGAAATAGCCTCTTTTTATAGGCTTTTTTCTGTATTTTCATTCATCTTCCTTCAAGGACTTATCTTCCTTTGAGGACATTAGTCTTCCTTCAAGTACATTAGAGTGCCAGGCATTTGTCGAGTTCTGCGATGATGGCATCCTTCTGTTCCTTGATGTGCTGACCGATGAAGACGAGCTTGATCATGCGGTCGCCATATTCTTCATCCCATTCCTTTTCGAGCTGAGGATTGTTCTTGCGGAGTTCTGCGAGCTGGTCGGCTGGCATGGTGGCGAGCCACTGTCCTGCCTGCTTCACGGTCTTCTGCTGTCCTGCCTGCTCAAATACGTAGCACATGTCGCGCTCGTCTGCGAAATAGCAGATACCCTTGGCGCGAACCACGTCGCGAGGCCACTTTCTTGCTACGAACTCATCGAAGAGTGACAGGTCGAATGGCTTACGGCGATAATATACGAATGTTCCGATGCCGTATTCCTCCACCTCGCCGCCTTCGTGATCGTGGTCGTGATGGTGGTGGTGGTGATGTCCATGCTCATCATGATGGTCATGGTCATGATGATGCTCGTGATCCTCATGCTCATGGTCGTGATGATGCTCGTGCTCGTCTTCATCGTGATGATGGTGCTCGTGCTCATCCTCTTCTTCTTCGTTTTCACCGTTTCTTTCGGACTCAATCTCCTGAATCCAGCCTGCAGAGGTAGCTACGGTCTGCCAATCAAACTTATGAGTATTGACGATGAGGTCGAGGTCTACATCTCCGTAGTTGCACTCAAAGATTTCTGCCTTAGGCTGGATGGCGCGGATAATCTGCTTCAGATGCTCCAACTCCTTAGGCTCTACTTCTGCCGCCTTGTTCAGCAGGATGATGTTGCAGAACTCCATCTGCTGGATAACGAGTGAAGCCAGATCTTCCTCGTCGATATCCTGCTTCATCAGGTCGGAACCGTTGGCAAATTCGTCCTTCATGCGGAGGGCATCTACCACGGTAACGATGCTGTCGAGGCGCAGGATGCCGTTCTTGATGTATTGAGGACCGAGAGATGGGATGGAGCAGATGGTCTGCGCGATTGGAGCTGGCTCGCAGATACCACTTGCCTCAATTACGATATAGTCGAAGCGCTTCATGTCTACGATTTCCTTCAACTGCTCCACGAGGTCCATCTTCAAAGTGCAGCAGATGCAACCGTTCTGCAGGGAAACGAGCGAATCGTCTTTCTGACCTACCACGCCACCTTTCTCTATCAGTGCCGCATCAATGTTCACCTCGCCGATATCATTTACGATGACAGCGAACTTGATACCTTTCTTATTTGCCAAAATCTTGTTGAGCAGGGTTGTCTTGCCGCTGCCCAGATAGCCTGTCAAAAGCAGGACTGGAACTTCTTTTGTGTTCATACTTATATTATTTGTTGATATTTTCAATGCAGTTCATTTACTCCATGCATGTCATTGTCTCCATGCATGTCATTTTCTGATTAAAATGACGAAAGCGAGGTAGCAAATAATATGCCATCCTCGCTTCCGATATGCTTGTTTTAATATTATTTACGATACTGATCCAAACCCTTGTTTAGGAAATCGAGGTAAGCACTTACGTCTTCCTTGAAGCCGAACGAACCGGTAAGAGGGTTTCCCTCGTTGTCTATAGCTACGTAGAAAGGCTGGGCATTGGCGCCAAACTTGCTTGCCTGCAAGTAGCTCCACTTGTCACCGATGGTGCGAAGGGTGCGCTTCTCGCCGTTGAACTCTACTTCCATTGGCTGTGGCAATGGGGTCTTGTCGTCTACATAGAGTGAGATGAGCACGTAGTCCTTTGTCAGTTTGTCAGCCACTGATGGGTCTGTCCATACGGAAGCCTCCATCTTGCGGCAGTTCACGCAACCGAAACCGGTGAAGTCGATGAGCACAGGCTTGCCTGCTGCCTTGGCTGCAGCCATACCCGTCTCGTAGTCCTTGTACTCAGATTCCACGGTCTTGTTGTTGAGGTTGAAATCCTGGGTATTGATTGGTGGAGCGAAAGCGCTGACTGCCTTGCATGGTGCACCCCAGAGACCTGGAATCATATATACTGAGAATGCCAGAGAGCAGAGACCCAGCATGATGCAAGCCACTGGCATTGGCTTGTTGATGTCACCACCGATGGCGTCTACCTGGAACTTGAGCTTACCGATGAGATAGAGACCCAAGAGACCGAAGATGACAATCCAGAGTGAGAGGAACACCTCGCGGTCCATGATGTGCCAGCCGTAAGCCAGGTCGGCAACGCTCAGGAACTTCAAAGAGAAGGCGAGCTCAATGAAACCAAGCACAATCTTGATGGTCTCCATCCATGAACCTGACTTTGGAGCCGACTTCAACCAGGATGGGAAGAGGGCGAAGAGGGTAAATGGAAGGGCGAGAGCCAGGGCGAAACCAAACATACCCACGGTAGGAGCGAGCCAGTCGCCGGATGTTACCGTCTGAACCAGCAGCAATCCGATGATAGGAGCGGTGCAGGAGAAGCTGACCAGTACGAGGGTGAATGCCATCAGGAAGATGGAAATCAGACCTGTGGTGCTGGAAGCCTTGCTGTCTACGGCATTTCCCCAACTGTCTGGCAACTTGATTTCGAACCATCCGAAGAAGGAGAATGCAAATATGGCCAGGAGCAGGAAGAGAATGATATTGAATACAGCACTTGTACTCAAGGCATTCAGGGTGCTAGGGCCTGCAATGGCTGTAACGGCAAGACCGAGGACCAGATAAATAATCACGATGCTCAATCCGTAGGTGATGGCATCACGGATACCCTTCTTCTTGTCGTTCTTGGCACGTTTCAGGAAGAAGCTCACGGTCATCGGGATGATAGGCCAGATGCAAGGCATCACGAGTGCGAGCAAACCGCCCACGAATCCGATGATGAAGATATATAGGATGCCATGGCTTGCGATGTCGTTGTTGCCGCCGAATGCCTGCAACTCCTTCACCACAGGTTTCCACCATGCCTTGGCGTCATCGCTGTTGGCTTCTACCGAGAAGGCAGGGTCGATGCTGGCTGTGCTGTCCACTTTCTCTGCATTGGCAAGATTTGCCAGGGAGTCGGCCTGTGCCTTAGCCAGTGCTGCTGCGTCAACCTTGTTGGCGTCTGCAGCATTGTCCTTTGCAGCCTCCTTGCCATCTACGGCTGGAGAAGTGCCGCTCTTCTTGATGCTAGCCTCGCTTGGTGGCAGACAGTTCTGCTCGCTGCAGGCACCATATTCCAAGTAAGCATCAATGACATACGTTGGCTTGGTAAACTTAATCTTCTGCACGAAGGTAGCGCTGCCTTCAAAATAGCGCAACTTCATCTCGAAGAGCGGGTCGAAGGTGGAAATCTCTTTTCCTTTTGCCTTTAACTTGCCAACCAGTTCGGCACCATCCATCTTGTTGACGTGGAAACTGGCGGAGATAGGACCATCTGCGCCAAGGCCAGTAGAATAGACATGCCATCCAGGTTGAATCTTACAACTAAATACGATTTCTGCCTCCGCAGACCCGTTGGTCTTCAAAGTGCTGGTCACCTTCACGGGGTTCAGCATCTGAGCGTTGGCCATGACTACTGCTAGGAGTAGTTGGAAAACTAATAATACTTTTCTCATGTTTTTATAATGTAATTTTGATGCAAAGTTACGAAATTTTAAAGTAATAATGTTCATGTTGGTGTATTTGGGTACTACCTTTTATCTTTTTTAAGAAATTATATGGCGTTTTACGATAATTTCTTTGGAATTTCACCGTAAAACTCGTAACTTTGCAGCCGAAATGAACAAGAGAATCTTATACATATTCAGTCTATGGATGGCAACCATGAGCGTGCTGCTATCTACGGTGGTGAGTCATCATCACCACATGGATCGTATCTGTATGGTTCAGGAAGAATGCCAGGAAGATGGCAATATCAACGATGAGCATACTGAGCATCATGACCAGGAGTCGAATACCGACCGTGGCAACTGCCGTGTGCATCAGATGCACCATTTTGTCACCAATGCCAAGGTGGTGAAGGGCATCCGCAAGTTGCTGGTAGATGAGAGCCATCAGTTTGTAGTCCTGTCTTGTTTTTCTCTTTTAATCCTCCCTCGTCTCTCACTCATTTCAGTGAGATGGCAGCATGTGGCTGCTTCTCCTCTTGCAGAGGAACTGGCGGCTGGCTATAACAGGCGGGGACCTCCTTCTATTTTATGATTTTATTCAAGTTTGCCACTTGGTTGCAAAAATCGGTTTGAAGATTCGAATACAACTGAGTTGCAAGGTTTTTTGTGTACTTTTGCCAGCGGATTCATGATAAGATCCGTTGTGTGAAATTGTAGTGTAGAATTATAAAATTGAAGGAAAAAACAAACATGAAAAGAATTATTTTAATAGTCGCCGTTACGGCGATTGCCTGGGCTGGCTTCGCTTTCTTTGCGAAACAGACCGGTTCTGAGGCTCATGCGCATGAGGAACATGAGCACGAAGAAGTTGATTTTGATCATATTCCGTTGACAGCCAAGCAGGTCAGCACCGTGGATTTGAAGATGGGCGAGGCTGTGGAGCGTGAGATGGATGCCACCATTGATGCGAAGGGTTCGCTCGTACTGCGTGCACAGGCAATGGGCGATGTGGCTTCGCTCATGGGAGGCATCGTGAAAAGCATTTCCGTAAAGGAAGGACAGTATGTACACAAGGGTCAGGTGGTTGCCACTGTTGAGAATACCGATGTGGTGAGTCTGCAGCGTGAGTACTATTCGGCTGCCAAGGAGTGTGAACTTGCCCGAATTGATATGGAGCGCCAGAAGCTGCTTGCTCATAATGGCGCCGGCATCAAGCGCAGCCTGCAGCAGGCTCAGAAGGATTACCATGTGGCTCATGCCAACATGTTGGGCATTGGTCGCCAGTTGGCACAGATGGGCATTTCTACTGCCGCTGTAGCCAAAGGCAAGTTTACCACAGCGTTCCCTTTGCGTGCACCTATCTCCGGCATCGTGAGCGAGATGACTGCCAGTCTGGGCAGTTATGCTGATATGCAGACTCCTCTGATGAAGATTAGAAACACCCAGGCGGTGGAATGTGACCTCAATGTCTTCGAGAAGGATTTGGCGAAGATCAAGGTGGGTAATCGGGTGACCCTGAACCTGACCAATCAGCCTGGCGTAAAACTTTCAGGCACCGTTTATGGTATGAACCAATACTTTAACGATAACTCGAAAGCCGTTGCTGTTCACGTAAAATTGGATGCTGCAAGCGTGAAGAGTTATCTGCATTCTTCTTCAGGCAACACCCATGGCGGAAAGCTTTTTGCTGGCATGTATGTAAGCGGAAAGATAGCTACAGGCAGCCAGCAGTGTCTCGCTCTGCCATCCCAGGCGATTGTGAACGCAGATGGAAAGCAGTATGTCTTTGCTCTCAATGGAGCTCCCAGCAAGGGTAACTACAGCTTCTCCCGCCATGAGGTAACCACAGGTGCTTCGGATGGTAAATATACAGAGGTGAAGCTATGCGACCATCTGCTCAAAGGCAAGGATGGGGCTGCTGGCAAGAAAATAGTAACCGAGAACGCTTATTATCTGGCTTCGCTTACAGGCGAACATGGTGAACATGCGCATTAAGAAAGGGTAGCTTATGTTTCAGAAACTTATTACTTATTCCATTCGCCATAAACTGGTGATTGGAGTACTCTCTATAGCCCTGGCGATATGGGGTATTTGGTCGCTGGTGCAACTGCCTTTCGATTCTACCCCGGATATTACAGATAACCAGGTGCAGGTTATCACTCAGGCTCCTTCGCTGGGAGCACAGGAGGTGGAGCAATATGTAACCACTCCTGTAGAGATGGCACTTGCCAATATCCCCCGCATCCAGGAACGCCGAAGCATTTCAAGAAGCGGACTCTCGGTCATCACCCTCGTCTTCGACGATGCCGCCGATATCTATTGGGCACGTTCGCAGGTGAGTCAGGTGGTGGAACAGTTGGAGAAAGAACTGCCTAAGAACACCGAGACAGAGATGGGACCTATCGCCACTGGATTGGGCGAAATCTACCACTATACCATTCGTGCCAAGGAGGGATACGAGCATAAATACTCGCTCACCCAGCTCAGAACCATGCAGGACTGGATTGTGCGCAAGCAGCTTTCCGGAACCCCGGGCGTTGCTGAGGTAAGCGGTTGGGGCGGCTATGTCAAGCAATATGAGGTGGCTATCAATACCGACCAGCTCAACGCTAGCGGCGTTTCCGTAAGCGAGGTGTTTGATGCCTTGCAGCGCAACAATGCCAATACGGGCGGCAGCTACATCGAGCAGAATTCCAACCAGTATTATATCCGAGGCATCGGTGTGGTGAAGAATCTGGAGGATGTTGCCAACATCACGGTGAAGACGGTGGATGGAACACCCGTCAAGGTGGGCGACGTGGCAAAGGTTCAGTTGGGGCATGCCACCCGTTTCGGTGCCGTTACCCGCAATGGTGAAGGCGAGGTGGTGGCAGGTATCGCCATCATGCTCAAGGGCGAGAACTTCCAGGAGGTAATCAAAAACGTGAAGGAGCGAATCAGCCAGATTCAGAAATCACTGCCCGAAGGCGTGGTCATCGAACCGTTTATCGACCGTACCAACCTGGTGGATAGAGTAGAGGGCACCATCGCCCGCAACCTCATCGAAGGTGGACTCATCGTCATCTTCGTGCTTGTCATTTTTCTGGGCAACTGGCGTGCAGGACTGGTGGTGGCGAGTGTCATCCCGCTCAGTATGCTCTTTGCCTTCGGCATGATGAAGACCTTCGGCATCGACGGCAACCTGATGTCATTGGGTGCCATCGACTTCGGTATGATTGTCGATTCCGCCGTCATCATCGTCGAGGCGGTGGTTACACATATTAATACAGGTCATTTCTCGCAGCCCGAGGTGCGTGCGGCCTATCTTGCCCAATGCCAGAAGGAAGGAAATGCGGTTCCTTTCGCCCTGACCCAGAAGCAGATGGACGAGGAGGTTCACTTCTCGGCTTCCCGCATCCGCCAGAGTGCAGCCTTCGGCGAAATTATCATCATGATTGTATACATTCCGCTGATGACCCTGGTGGGCATCGAGGGAAAGATGTTCCGTCCGATGGCGCTCACCGTGTTCTTCGCCATCCTCGGTGCCTTCATCCTGTCGCTCACCTATGTGCCGATGGCAAGTTCGCTCCTGTTGAGCCGCAAGGTGCACAACAGAAAGACTTTCTCTGATAAGATGATAGAGAAGTTGCAGGGCTGGTATCGTCCTATCCTCGATTGGGTGCTTGCCCGCAACAGGGATGTCATCACGGGAGCCGTGGCTTTGTTCTGCGTCAGCGTGGTGGGCTTCAAGTATCTGGGAGGCGAGTTTATCCCGAGTCTGGAAGAAGGTGACTTCGCTGTGGAAATGAGTATGTCGCAGGGAACGTCGCTCTCGCAGATGGTGGAGAGCTGTAGCAAGGCGGAAAAACTGCTCAAGAAGGAATATCCTGAAATCAAGCAGGTGGTGAGCCGCATCGGAAGCGCCGAGATTCCTACCGACCCGATGCCTGTGGAACGTGCCGACATCATGATAGCCCTGAAACCGAAGGCAGAATGGACCTCTGCCAAGACGACTCCCGAACTGATGGAGAAGATGGAGGAAACCCTCAGCGCCATTCCTGGTCTGGAGGCAGAGATTTCCCAGCCTATCCAGATGCGCAACAACGAGTTGCTTACGGGTATCAAGCAGGATGTGGCTATCAAGATTTTCGGTGACGACCTCGATGTGCTTACCCAGCAGGCAGGAAAGGTGAAGAAGATGATAGAAGGCGTGCCGGGCGTGAGTGGCATCTTTGTAGAAGAAGTTGCCGGCTTGCCTCAAATCCAGGTAAGATACAACCACGAGAAGATGGCGGCTTACGGTATCAGCGTGGATGATATCAGCAGTGTTCTGGAGACTACCTTTGCCGGTGCCGTGGCTGGTTCCGTCTACGAGGGCGACAAGAAGTTTGACATCGTGCTCCGCATGGATCCATCGCAGCGCAATGTAGAGCAGCTTGAGCAGTTGAGTATTCCGCTGAAGGATGGCACGAATATTCCGCTTTCGCAAGTAGCAGATATCGATGATTCGCCTGCTCCGGCACAGGTGTCGCATGAGAATGGTGCCCGGCGCATCTACGTGGGCTTCAATGTGAAGGGGCGCGATGTGCAAAGCACGGTGGAGGATATCCAGGAAATTCTCGACGAAAAGCTGAAACTCCCTGAAGGCTACTATTATAATTATGGTGGTGAGTTTGAGAATCTGCAGAGTGCCAGCCGCCGACTGATGGTGGTGATTCCGATAGCGCTGGTCATCATCCTGCTGCTGCTCTATGCCACGGTGAAGAATGTAAAAGAGTCGCTCTTCGTCTTCTCGGCTATTCCTCTGGCTGCGATAGGTGGTGTCTGGGCTTTGTGGCTCCGCGGTATGCCTTTCAGTATTTCGGCAGGTGTGGGCTTCATCGCCCTCTTCGGTGTGGCGGTGCTCAACGGCATCGTGCTCATCGGTCAGATGAACCAGATACAGAAGGAACAGCTCCAGTTGCCGTTAGTAGCGGGAACCAGTGCGGGTGAGATGATTCATCGTCGCATCATCGATAGCTGTATGCTCCGTCTGCGTCCTGTCCTGATGACGGCTTTGGTGGCTTCCATGGGATTCCTCCCGATGGCGCTCTCGCAGGGCGATGGTGCCGAGGTGCAGCGACCACTTGCCACGGTGGTGATTGGCGGACTCATCACGAGTACCCTGCTCACTCTGCTGGTGCTCCCTGCCATCTACAAGACATTTACCAAGCGTTAGAATTTTCAGATACTGAACTTGTTTGAATATCAAGCATTAGAATTGAATAATATGAAGAAGTTTTTTAAGAAGAATCAAATATGGCTTGCATCCTGGATGCTGCTGATGCCTTTGGCGACGGATGCTCATCTTTCTGTAAAGATGGAAGATGCACATCTTTCTGCCTCGGATGCATCACGCTTTGATGCAAGTATTCCGGGTCAGAAGATGACCTTGCAGCAGTGTTTCCAACTGGCTGATAGGCAGAACCTCGCCTTGCAATCCGGCAGAAAAGCCGTAGAAAAGGCTCAGGTAATGCAGGGAACTGCATGGGATCTGGACAAGACGGAAATCGCCTTCTCGCAGAACCCGGCTTCCAGCGGAGATACCGATAATGGACTCACCTTCTCGCAGAGCATAGAGTTTCCTACGGTCTATACAGCTCGTCGCAATCAGTTGAAGGCTGAGACCCTGGCAGAGAAAAGCCGGTTGGACGTCACCTCCCAGCAGCTCAGACTCGAAATCGCTAGTGCCTACTATGCGATGCTCTATCAGACCCATCGCCTTCAGATTCTGCTGCAGCAGGATTCCGTCATCCAGCGCTATTGCGATGTTGCCGGGAAGAGATACAGGGCGGGCGAGGCGAGACAGCTGGAGTTCCTCTCTGCCGATCGCATGAGAAACGACAACCGCCTGGAGATGACGAAGGTGAAGAACGAGGCAGAGAATCTGCAGACAGCCCTGATGGCGCTGCTCAACACCACTACGCCTGTAGTGCCTGCCGCCGACAACCTTGTCATCCCGCAGAGTTCGCCCATGAATGCAGCCTTCAACTATCAGCAGACTGCCGATGGGCAATATCAGAAAGATCTCATCACAGCACTCGACAAAGAAGTGAAGTGTGCCAAGACGGGCTATGCGCCATCGCTCTCTCTGGCTTTGCGCTCGCAGCTTCTCATCGATAGCTGGGATCCCTATCACATCAATCGCCAGCGCTTCACCGAAGGCAATTTCTTCGGTTTCGAAGTAACCGTGGGGGTTCCGCTCTTCTATGGCGCAACCAAGGCGAAGGTGAAGGCTGCGCAGAAAGACCGCGAGGTGGCTCAGTTGGCGATGCAGCAGGAGCAGCGCGAAAAGGAGCGGGATTACCAGCAGGGATATAACCGCCTGCAGAATGCCATCAAGCGAATGGAATATTACAGCGGCGAGAATATGGCGAAGGCGAAGGACATAGAACGTCTCAGCACCCTGGAGTATGAGAATGGTGAAATCAGTTATGTGGAATACGCCAGCGCCTTGCAGGAGGCGATAGATATGCGGTTGAAACAGGCTGAGGTAGTCAACGAATATAATGAGGCTGTTCTTGCCTTAATGGCACTCAATAATAGCCTGTAAAAATAGTCAATTAAGGAATAAATAGCATGCATCGGTGCTTTTTTTGGTGTTTTTTCCAAAAAATGTACCGATGCTTTCGTTTTTTTTTGTATCTTTGCAAAAAATATAGCTATAATTATGGGATTATTCGGATTATTCAGCAACAAAAAGAAAGAAACTCTCGATAAAGGACTTGAAAAAACCAAGGAGAGTGTGTTTAGCAAATTAGCTCGTGCGGTGGCTGGTAAGTCAACCGTTGATGACGATGTGCTCGACGACCTCGAAGAGGTGCTCATCACATCGGATGTGGGCGTAGAGACTACGGTGAAGATCATTCATCGCATCGAGGAGCGCGTGGCTCGCGACAAGTATGTTTCTACCTCGGAGCTCGACAGAATCTTAAGAGAGGAAATCGCCAGTCTCCTGGAAGAGAACCATAGCGATGACAATGAGAATTGGGACTTGCCTTCCGACCACAAGCCATACGTTATCCTGGTGGTGGGTGTTAATGGAGTAGGCAAGACTACTACCATCGGTAAGCTTGCCTACCAGTTTAAGAAGGCTGGCAAGAAGGTTTATCTGGGTGCAGCCGATACCTTCCGTGCCGCAGCCGTGGAGCAGATTTCCATCTGGGGCGACCGCGTGGGTGTACCGGTGGTGAAGCAGCAGATGGGGTCCGACCCTGCAAGCGTGGCTTTCGACACCCTGCAGAGTGCCAAGGCAAATGGTGCCGACGTGGTGCTCATCGATACTGCAGGAAGATTGCATAACAAGGTGAACCTGATGAACGAGCTGAAGAAGATTAAGGAGGTGATGAAGAAGGTGATGCCTGAGGCGCCAGACGAGGTGATGCTCGTATTGGATGGCAGTACGGGTCAGAACGCCTTCGAGCAGGCCAAGCAGTTTGCTGCCGTTACCAATATCACTTCTCTTGCCATCACCAAGCTCGACGGCACAGCCAAGGGCGGCGTGGTCATCGGAATCTCCGACCAGCTCAAGGTGCCGGTGAAATACATCGGATTGGGTGAGGGAATGGAAGACATGCAGCTCTTCAACAAGAAGGAATTCGTGGATTCCCTGTTCAAGAAATCAAAGTAGATTGCGGATGCAATTTATGTGAAAAGAAACGGGAATCAGATTAGTATATATAATAAGGTATAGGTGAATGAAAAAGAACCAGATAGATATCATAACTTTGGGCTGTTCCAAAAACCTGGTCGACAGCGAGCTGTTGATGAAGCAGTTTGAGGCGAACGGCTACCATTGTGTACACGATTCAAAGCGCCCTCAGGGCGAGATAGCCGTCATCAACACATGCGGCTTCATCGAGGATGCCAAGCAGGAAAGCATCGACACCATCCTCGAATTTATCCAGGCTAAGGAAGAGGGACGCCTGAACAAACTCTATGTGATGGGCTGCCTCTCGCAGCGTTATCAGAAGGAATTGGAGGCTGAGATGCCTGAGGTGGATAAGTTCTACGGCAAGTTCAACTACAAGGAACTGCTCAAGGAGCTGGGTAAGGCCGAAGTGCCTGCCTGCAACGAGCGCCGCCATCTTACCACCCCTCACCACTATGCATACATCAAGATTTCAGAGGGCTGCGACCGCCGCTGCGCCTATTGCGCCATTCCGCTCATCACGGGCAAGCACGTTTCCCGTCCTAAGGAAGATATCCTCAACGAGGTGCGCGAACTGGTAGCCGACGGCGTGAAGGAGTTCCAGATCATCGCTCAGGAACTTACCTACTACGGCATGGATATCGATGGCAAGCATCATATCACCGAACTCATCAGCGAGATGGCCGACATCCCTGGCGTTAAGTGGATTCGTCTGCATTACGCTTATCCAAACCAGTTCCCGCTCGATCTGCTCGATGTGATGCGCGAGAAGCCAAACGTATGCAAGTATCTCGACATCGCCCTACAGCACATCAGCGACCACATGCTCACTCGCATGCATCGCCACGTAACCAAGCAGGAGACGCTCGACCTGCTCACCGTCATCCGCAACCGCGTGCCGGGCATCCATATCCGCACCACGCTGATGGTAGGTTTCCCAGGCGAGACCGAGGAGGATTTCCACGAGTTGCTCGACTTCGTGCGTGTACAGCGTTTCGAGCGCATGGGTGCCTTCGCCTATTCTGAGGAGGAGGGAACCTACAGTGCCAAGAACTACGAGGATGATGTTCCTGCCGATGTGAAGCAGCGCCGTCTTGATGAACTGATGATTCTGCAGCAGGACATCAGTGCAGAGATTGAGGCAGGCAAGGTGGGACTCACGATGCCGGTGGTTATCGACCGCAAGGAAGGAGATTACTATATCGGCAGAACTGAGTTCTGTTCGCCAGAGGTTGACCCAGAGGTGCTTATCAAGGCAACTGACCAGCGCTTGCGTGTGGGCAGTTTCTACAAGGTAAAGATGACCAGCAGCGAGGAGTTCGACCTGTATGGCGAAGTAGTGAGATAGAATTATAATTAAAGAATCAGAAGATGAACAATAAGGACTATATAGCAGAACTGGCTCAGCAGACGGGTTACTCGCAAGACGACACCCAGAAGATGGTGCGCAAGGTGATAGACGCCATGATTGCTGAATTTGAGGAAGGGGAAATGGTCTCCATCCCCAACTTTGGTACGTTCGAGGTGAAGAAGCGCCTAGAGCGCGTGGTGGTGAATCCTACCACCAGGAAGCGACAGCTGGTTCCGCCTAAACTGGTGCTCGGCTTTCGTCCTGTTGCTGCCGTCAAGGAGAAGCTAAAGAATGGAGGAGAAGCTTATGAGTAAGAACAGTTTGACTGTCTTGGCACAGAAGCTGGCTGAGAAAATGGGTATCAGTCAGCAGGATGCCGAGTTGTTCATCAGAAAGATGTTTGATGTAGTCAATGAAGGGCTCCAGGCTGACAAGCAGGTAAAGATGAAATGGCTTGGAACCTTCAAGGTTACTTCGGTGAAGGATCGTGAGAGCGTGGATGTCAACACGGGTGAACGCATCGTCATTGAGGGAAGAGATAAGATTTCCTTTACCCCGGATACGATTCTCAAGGAAATCATCAACAAGCCGTTTGCACAGTTTGAGACGGTGGTGGTGAACGACGGGGTAGAGTTTGATGAAATCGACAGGAAGTTTGAGGCAGAAGAACAGCTGGCTGAGAATCAGCAGATGGATGAGGCTGAGGAGATTCCAGAACCATTGGATGGTTCTGAAACATCAGAGGAAACTTTAGAAGCTTCTGGTATTTCTGAAATCTCTGATACTTCTGAAACTTCAGACACTTCTGAAATATCAGACACTTCTGAAACTTCAGATGTGATTGATTTCCTGGATGAATCTGAAGCTCCATCCGTGAGCGATAAGGTCGTTGTAATAGGCGAATCTGAACCTCAATATGATGCTTCTCCTGAAATCATAACAGAAACTATCGTAGAAAAGTCGGTTAAGGAAATGAAGGATGAGGATGAGGCTGAGCCAACACTTGAGCCTGAGTCTACACCTGAGCCTGAGTCTACACTTGAGCCTGAGCCAACCCTTGAGCCAACACCTGAGCCTGAGCAAATATCAGCTCCAGATTCAGAACCTGTAGTTGAATCAGCTTGTGCATCCGATTCAGAAACATCCGAAGACTCAGAGTCTTACGATACTTTTGAATCTACCAAAAAGGGTGTAGTGATTCCTCGTTATCTGGTAATAGTTGCCTGCTTCATCATCGTAGCCTTGATTGGCGGCATCGGTTGGTTTGCCTTTAATTATGGTAAGATGGCAGCGCAGCGCGACCATCTCGCCCTGCAACTGGACAACTTCCATCAGGGCAACAAGGCAGCTAAACCAACTCCGGCTCCTCTTTCGCAGGAAGAAATCATGAGAAAGAAGGCGATAGAAGATAGCATCAGAATGGCGCAGGCTAGCGAAGCCGTGAAAATGGCTGAGGCTGATGGCAAGCAGGCTGATAAGAAGGATTCTCTTCTTGCCGCTAAGCAGCAGAAAGATGCTGAGGCTAAGAAGCAGGCTGAATTGAATAAGCGGGCTGATGCCAAGAAGTTGGCAGAGGCTAAGAAAGCTGCTGAGGCAAAGAAAGCTGCTGAGGCTAAGAAGCTGCAAGCCGAAAAAGCTGCCGCCCATGCATCTGCCAAATACGATCAGGATGCTCGTGTCCGCACGGGTGCCTATCGTATTGTGGGTGTAGCTGAGGTGGTTACAGCCCGAGAAGGTCAGACCATAGAAGCCATCAGTAAGCGTTATTTCGGTCCGGGCATGGAGTGTTACGTTGAGGCTCTCAATGGTTCCGGCAAGTTGAAAGCCGGACAGAAAGTCAAGATTCCGAAACTGGAATTGAAAAAGAAGTCAAGAACGCCATAAGGACGAGCTTATGAGGGTGTGTCATAAGCCCAGATAATGGCAGCCGAGGTCGGGCAGAAAGCCCAAAAGCTCCAGAAGCTGCACGCCCTGAAAGCCCAAAAGCTCCAAAAGCAGCACGCCCTGAAAGCCCAAAAGCTCCAGAAGCAGCACGCCCTGAAAGCCCAAAAGCTCCAAAAGCAGCACGCCCTGAAAGGGCAGAAGCTCCTAGCCCAGGGCATCGCCCTGGGTA
>ERZ1031701.13-NODE-13-length-18670-cov-11.022025_pt1 | contig 18670 bp, 20 predicted proteins | sample MGYA00518737_ERZ1031701 | MGnify/ENA primary metagenome ERZ1031701 (study PRJEB33719, sample SAMN04261224) | wastewater metagenome | biome: rural village; feature: human; material: feces | host: Homo sapiens | place: El Salvador | collected 2013-01-07 ...
TATCGGCGAAGAAGACAAGGGTAAGACAGCATGGGCTGTTGGAGACGAAATCTGTATAAAGTTAGAATCTAAAGAGTTAGGAATCCAGACTGCAACTTTAAAATACAATGGAGTAAAGTTTGAAATCCAAGATGGCAACTCATTGTGCTATCTTGAGGGGGAACCTGTGACGGCTTATGCTTACTATGCTCCAGGTCGTAAATATTTAAATGATGGTTATCTTGGGTATAAGGATGATGGAGAAGATGGAATAGCAGAGTTCATCGAAGCAACTTGTAATGTTCATTATGGAGATGATAATTATATAGACATATCGTTTGCCAATGTCACACGTAATTATTCACGCCTCCGCATTGCAACTATGCCAAATAAGCCAATAACAGTTAGCATCAGTGAATACACTCCTGCGGGCAGCAGCAATATGATATGGGATCAAAATTATGCCCTTACTTCTGATGAAAAGGGCAATGCCTATTTATATGGTACTTTTGATAGATATGCCGAAGTCACTGTGAAATATAGAGAAGCAACTTTGGCAACTCATACATTCTTGCAAGCAACAGAAAAAGCTAAGAGTTATGCTCTGGATGCTACTGTCATTTCGGCAAATAGTGCAGAAGAAATAAAGTCAGCTATCAAGCAAGAAGTAGCAGACGGCAAGACTGCTATAAGACTTAACCTCGCTTCTGATGCTGGCGATAATGAGTTTAAGGCTATCCGCGAAGCTTTTGAGAATGTGAAATCTGGCACTATAGATCTCACTCTAATAGGATGCAAGGAAATTCCTGCAGATGGTTTGAACAACCAATCAGGAGGACTAGAGGCATTAAAGTCTATTACTTTGCCTGATGTGACAAAAATTGGAAAGTATGCCTTACTCTTCTGTGTGGATTTGGAAGAAATTTGTGCTCCGAATGTTTCTGCTATAGATGAAGGTGCATTTGCAGAATGTTACCATTTGAGAAAAGTAACTTTGGGAGAACTCACGGATGTAAAAGGTGACTATGAACACGGGGATGGAATTTTTGGCTTGGATTCTCATTCTATAGAAAATATAGATTTAGAGTTGTCTGAAAAACAGAGAATAATGACCAAGCAACTAATTGATGGTCGTTATTGTTGGACTCCAACTAAAGAACCCTATCAGATGAGTGAAGACCATACAAGCATATCTTTCCTTGGAATGACATTCAAGTCTATAACATGTGGGATGAAGTTTCAGTAAGAGTTCCTATGCTGTAGAGGAAAATAAGTTCTATGATAGATACGAATTTGAGAAATAGTTTTAGTAATAACTTGTAAAAATGTATTAGTATGTATACAACTATACGACATGGTAATATCTCTAGAGTTTTTCATACACATAAGCCTACCGATAAGTTATCTATGTCTAGAGGATCTTTAGATGGACATCGTACAAGGGTAGATTGGAAAACAAATACAATAGAAGGAAATACTGTAGGGGTAAAAATGAAGGCCCTTATCGGTCCTGAGCATCAGCAAGGTGGTCCTCCTAAAGCCAGCGCCCTAAGCAAATTGATGAGTAAATTAGTAACAAAGCCAAACCTTCCGAGTAAGAATAAATATATAAAAGGGCATTTGCTGAATGATAACATTGGAGGACCTGGGGAATATTTTAATTTATTCCCTATAACTGCAGATGCAAATAGAAGGCACGAAAATAGTATTGAGCACTATGTCAAAAAATGGGTTAATATAGACAAACATTGGGTGGATTATGAAGTAAATGTAGTAGGTATAGACTATAAACTTGATGGCCATAAGAGTGAAAACTATGTAAACTGTACTTTTGCTTGTCAGGCTAATATTCTTTTGCCTATCTCTAATAATAAATTTGAAAGAACAGGGCATGTGGTACGCTCTTGGATTCCCTCTAGATATGAACAAGTTCGTTTGCCTATTCGTTTTTTGAAAGTTAAACCTTTTGTAGATAATATGAGTGATGAAAGAAGATATTATATCCCCAAATTGTCAAAAGCAAAAAAATATAAACTATAGTGATTAGAAGTTCTTGAATTGTATTATATTTCGAAGTAATACAAAATAGGTAAATTACTTATTTATTAATAATAAATATGAATCATATTTAAATATTTAAGACAATGGGGGTAGTCTATGAATTTAAAGAGAATTCATCAAGCATGTTTGAAGTTGACAGAACTCAACTTCAATCCTTTTATGCGCTTGAAAGTGATTGGCATGAGATATTTCATTGGATAATGTCAACTGATGACGATTTATATCCCGTTGACAACAATAAAGACCACAATCGAAACGTTTCTGCCTTATGGCACAATCATGTCCTTACAGTTCTGTTGGATATTCGCCATAAAAATTTAAAAGAGTATGCTGTTTCGTTCGCCAATGGTTGCGGTACAACATTGCAGAATGAATATACAGAAGACCTACGAAACAAGATAGAGGGATGGATTGGTAGATTATCTATCTATTTGAGCAACGCCTATACAGAAGGTATGCCAACACCTACAATTCGTATTGCAGAAAGTATAAAAGAGCAACTTGCAAAGTCTCTCCCGATAGCAAATTCTTCTCCTCGTAGGCCTAACTTCATCCAAAGATTGTTGGACGAGAATAGTCGTCCCTATTTCTCGATGCTCGGTGCTGTAGCGGATATTCAATCGAAGTTCGACTTTTATATGGAGCAGATAGAGAATAGCGGCGATATGGATGCTGCCCAAGCACTGCTTCTTACTTTTGTACGAAACTACTGCCGCATTGTGAAACGGTTTAATCATAAGTTTGCGGAATTACCAAGTTTCTATCTCCATGAGATATTAAAGGCGACACCGAAAGATGCTATTCAAGATAGTGCATACGTGGTCTTGTCTCCAAATAAGGAGATGGTAAACAAAACGTTTTCACTTCCAATGGGTACACGTTTTGTTGCCGGCGAAAGTACGGAAGGAAATACGCTATATTATTCTCTTGCAGAAAAAGCATACGTACCTTTAAGTTGTACCAATATCAATATTTATCCCTACATGATTAGAGATTATTTGCTAATCTGTGCTATCATCATAGCTATTCCACCTGCGACCACAAAGATACCAATTATGAAGAAGAACCAAAATAACCACTGGGCATAGTGACCGAGATAGCAGCCATCATATTCCTTGTATCGCTCACGGACTTTTTTCCGTTCATCAGCAAACATGGAATTGACCTCACGGATATGCATCTGCATCTGTGCGATCATCCATTGGCGTTCTTTGGCAAACAGTTCTCGGATTTTCTGCCAGTCAGCATCATTGACATTTACTGCCACCTTTAATTTTGTGGGAGCATTTTCCAAGACTTTGTCTATGTGCTGATTGATGGTATTAACCTTTTTGCTGATAGTAGTCACAGCACTACCTAATTTGGCTTCTGCACGCTGATACTGCTGAATGGCAGACTCCAGTTCAAGTGTGGCATTGATGAAGGTGTTTGTAGCCTTGTCAATGTCCTCACTCAACTGCTTCAACTCAGGAACACGGTTTACAAGTCCGTCTTCGGCTTGCTGTTCCTCAATCTCGTTTTTGACATCATTCATCATGTTGTCAAAGTCGGATCTTTCTTCGCTCTCTATTTTTATCTTGCTTTTTCTGATTGCCATATTGTCATTGATTTATCGGTGGAAACTTCTGCTGCGTGGTTTAGGCTTGCACATGGAATGAGCCATCTGTGCTCAACGGTGGGCAAACTTCCAGTCATCTTCATCGTCTTTCTTGCCCCAACCAGAAGAAGGAGCAGAACCGCCACCACCACATGACTCAGACATGGAAGTGGCTGCGTCAATATACCCTGCAAACAACAGCATCGCTACATGAGCGACATTCTCTGTTGTCGCTATATCATTATCCTCTGGAATCTGAACCTCATTAGTAAAGACATCTTTGACAGAGTTCGGAATCCACACCTTTTTGACTTCATCGCCAATGTTGATTGTGAATGCCGTTTGTGTAATTTGAGGTTGCGCCTTTGGTTGTGATGCTGTTTGAGTCTGAACGACAGGACGAACTGGGCGAGGCGCAGGAACAACGTATGGAGAAACAGGCTTTGTCTTGACTTGTGTAGGTTGTGGGTGCAGTTTCTTCCAGGTGTCTTCAATCTTTGATGCCATAAACTTCCTGCCAATCTCAGAAGCCTTGAACACAGAAGCATTCTTGCCGACTGTGTAGCCGACAAGTTTCCGTTGCTTGTCGTAACGAGGTTTGACCTCATAGCCTTTCAAGCGTAGCAGATTGAAGTATCTGTCTATGTTGAACTGTTGCATATCTTTGAGGGTGTTTTCACAATCCTCCGCAAGTTCCACTTTCCGCATATTCCGAATTTCCTGCGATTGTTCCCACCCATGACGCATATTGATGATTTCCGCAGCCTTCATTGCCCGAAGATGAATATCATGCACATCGTTGGTGTTACCCTCCATATCCACACGGCAACAGTCAATGTGAAGATGCAGCGTTCCAGACTTGGAGTCAGAGTGCAATCCGCCCACATTCATAGAATTGGTGAAGTTGGTCTTTATCTCATTGGAGAAACCGTTGGGTGTAAGTCCAACTGAATCCAAAACTTCCAATGCTTCGTCTTGGAGGTTTGCCCAATCTTCCATCGTGAAGTTGGCAGATTCCTCCTTTGATGGGGAAAGTACAAAAGTGGTCATGAACCTTTCCAACTTTCTGCCCACCGTCCTTTCCGCTTGATGATACTGGCAATGATGCTTCATCATGTACCAGATGGCGGTAGGGTCAAGACCATCGGGCATATTGTTCACCTTGACCGTTTTTGCATTCTCCTTTTCCAATGCGTACCTTACGGAATTGCCTCCGTATGATACGACCTTTGCGAGCATAATCATAATTGTTCCTTTGATTGGGTCTGTACGTTTGTTGCGATATTCTCTTCAATGCTATACCAATGTTGGATAAGTCCTGCAACGGCATCAATCCACCAACGCATGAACTTCTCATTCTTGAAGAACCGAGCCTTTTCCTCAGCCGTTTTCTTGGATAGCACGTTGCTGATTTTTATCAAATCCGTCCTTGCGATGGCGAGAGAGTTGAGAGCGTCCACCTCATCCTTGGTAAGCCTCATGCGTGGACGGTGCTTTAAGCCAGTCTCAACGACATAGCGACTCAGGCTTAACCCACACTCCTTGGCAAGCGTCTGGAGCTGCATCAACTCCTCTTTCGTGCATCGGTAGGTATGGACTTCCGTAGGCGGTTTTCTTATGATGTTCTTCTTTCTCATTTGTCCTTGTCTCTGATTAAAAAGGGATGATTACAAGCATCTTACAAAGGTGGTCACGACTGCGAGCCTGCGAGTAGTCCGAGAAACTTTTAGGAATACGGAAAGACGGACACGACTTCTGTATTACAAAAGGATTTCTCGAAAAGTACCTATAAAATGACGGCACTTTTAACAGCCTCCGTCCCCAAGGCTGCTTAAATGTATAACAGTTTGGTGGTAGCCTATGGCGGTCAATCGTCCTTTGGGATGATTTCTCTGTATGGTGGCTCATTAGCCTCTGTATGCCTATTGATTGCCGTTATGGTAGCTGTTAGCCTTGTAACCATTGGCATTAGAACCGTTAGACTGTTGTGTTTGACCTCCTGCCAGATGCTGTGGATATGTGTTGTGTTCTCCCTCATTCTGTTTGGCATCTGCTTCTTGCATGGAAGAAGGATTGCCAACAGACTGTCTGGAGTAATTCTATTGTGGGGAAATTCCATCAGTAACAGCATCGGAAAGATTGCCATTATTTCCGACCTTACTCACGCTTCTGTTGTCATTAGATGAAGTCGAATTTAGGGAAGAAGAAATATCTGCTGTAGAAGAATTGCCCTTGTTGTCAGTATCGGATATTCCATTGGCAGAATGCCCATCTTCCTTGTCCGACTTTGTATTATCCTCTGTTGTCGTAACAATTACTCTTGCTTGTGGAACTTCCGTGTGGATGATTGCAGAGCCATCCGCATTGCGCTTCAATGAAAAGCCGTTCTTGACAAATCTTCCGTCCACATACCAACCAGAGAGGGAATGCAGGGTAATGATGCGGTTGTCTCCAACTTTTTGTGAAGAGGAAATGCCCACAGCCTCCATAGCCTGTAAAAGTTTGGGTACGGTCTTGCGGTCTTTATCCCAGAGTTTGGCAAGTTGGGTATTGTCAACCATACATTGCCCACACAAGATTTCCACTTGTTGGGTCTTGCTGATAGAAACAAGAGTTGTTTCACGTTCAGCAAGAGAGGCAAGAGACATGAAGCATTCCATGCGGTCTATCTTGTACTTCTTGCAGCGAAGATACTCCATCTGTGCATCTGACAGCGTGAAGCAGTAATGTATCTTTTGTTTATCCATGTTCTGTGAATTTTGAATATTATAACCATAACTGGCAAGACTTTTTTCTCGGCAAAGAGAAAATCATCTGTGCCGTCCTCTCCTTGGGGAAATGTCCTCTGCGATAACATAGAGCTCGCCTTGCAACCTGTCATTAGAATGGCTGCTTAATCGTGAAATGCACTCAATGCAAACAGACTGGGCAAGAAGTTTTCTTCTGCCGACAGTTGCTTCATCATTGATGCCCTTGTTGGCTCCGCATTGCTCGGCAAGTCCATTGAAAGCATCACGCATCCGAAAGTAGCCGTTGCCAGTATTGATGTAGCTCACGGCAAGGTCAGCGACATTCGCCAACTTGCTTCTGTACACCTCATGGGAAATATCGTCCTTCATCATCGCCATGTCTATTTACAAAGTTCACTCATGTGCTTGGTCGCTGCAGCCTTGGTCTCAGCCTCGGACATACTGCGGTTCTGGCGCATCCAGTTCAAGAGTTCGGACTTCTCAAAGTAGATAATCTTGCCGTTGGGACGGAAGAACGGAAGTTCATGCTTGTGTGTCATCTTGTAGAGACTGCTCTTTGATATACCCATGAATAAGGCTGCTTCCTCCAGTGTCAATACTTGCTTGGCATCACGGAGAAGGTTCTCCATTATCCCAATGCGGTGCTCATGTGACTCTACCTTCAAAAGAAGAGTCTCGGTGTCGATAGTTTTGTTCATTATCCTGTAATTTAATTGTTTGTGATTTGTTGTACTGCTTGTTTTGTAAGTGTAGTCCCCCAAGGCAGAGAGAAATCCCTACCCGAAAAACGGGGACTACAAAAGTGAATTTAACTGGTTGTTATCCTGAAAAGTTCCGTTTACTTGTTATCCTGTAAAAAAGTTATTCTGCGTGGATGGGTGTTGGTGGCTGCTGTCCGCTTTGTCCTTGGTATTTGCTTGTTCTCTTCACGCTGTTTGCGACCTCGAAAGGATTTCTTCGTGTTGTCAACAGCCTTGACCTTTTCATTCGTCAGCACATCTGCATAGATGGCTGTGGATTTGAGCGACTTGTGTCCCATCAGCTTCTTGGTAGTCTCAATGTTGCCGGTAATCGCCTGCACCAAAATTCCGAATGTATGTCGGGCGCAGTGAAAAGAGATATTCTTCTCAATGCCCACCTTTTTGGCTATCCTTTTAAGGGCTGCATCCACATTAGCCTTAGCAGGAAGGTGGAACACAAAATCATCATCGCCTTTGGGTGGCATCCATGACAAGGCGGTATTGCCGATTGGTACGGCATTGAGAGCCTTTGTTTTCTTTTGGACGATTACAAGCGTGTTAGTTTCCTTGTTTCTCTTGATGTCACTCCACCGCAGAGCCTTGATGTCGCTGATACGAAGTCCTGTCAGACAGGCGAAACCGAAAGCCTTTTGTGTCTCTGCAACTCCTGGACTTCTCTCATCTGAAGCCATGAACCTTTTCAGTTCATCGGGAGTGAGATACTGCTTATGTGATGACTTCGGCTTGGGGAAGATGTCTGACTTCTCCAACTGGTAGAAAGGGTTAGCCTTCAACTTGCCGAACTTGACAGCCTTGTTGAACACCGCCACTATGCGCTGTTGAACATTGTGAAGGGAGCCTTCACACAAAGGCTTGGCTTCAACTCGTACATACTTCTGTGGTACATAGTCGTTTTTCAACCAAAGAAAGAAAGCCTTGAACCATTCCTTGTCGAACTTCCTCAGAGTGATGTGAGGTCTGCGCTTGTTGGCAAGGAACTCGCTCATTAGGTATTTCAGATACTTTGACTGGTCAACAATAGCCTTGGAGTAGTCTGTATTGTCGCTCATCCAGTCGATGTAAGTCTGGATCCAGTCCAAGACTTCGGGAGACTCGTCATTGGGGATTTCCTTCACAATCATCAAGTGACCTACCTCTGGGATGGTCTCCGGATGAAGAATACGCTCTGCCCTTATCTGGTGAGCACGTTGCAATGTTTCTTCGTTTCTTGCTTTGGTCTCTGCATCAACCTCCGGCAACAAATAGAGGGAAAGAAATTCAAACTTGCGCTTGCCACCATCGTAGATGTCAAGATACAAGCTTATGTTGTCGTTGGCAAGTGCCTTTTGTCTGATAGTTATTGTCATGTCTATATATATTCGTTGTCAATGATTTATTTGAACATACCGTCTATGAGGTTGATGGCTTCCTCCTTCTTCTTATCCACGATTTTAGCATAGATTTCCGTGGTCTGAATGTTGGAATGTCCCATCAGCTTGCTTGTGGTAAAAAGGTCTGCACCGAGCGTGAGCATCATCGTTCCGAACGTGTGCCGTGAGCAATGGAATGAGATATGCTTCTCAATGCCAGCTGCTTCCGCCCATTTGCGGAGTGCTCTGCCTATAACGGTCTGTGTGGTTGGTATATCAAAGAAAGGAATATCATTTCCTCTTGACTTTGGCAACCACCGCTTAGCCTCTTCCGAAAGAGGTATTATAACAGGCTTCTCCGTCTTTTGCATTTCCATGTCTATGTATTCGCCCTTTCCGTCGGCGGTCTTGAAGATGTGCATCGGAGCAAGACGGTACATGTCACTTAATCGCAATCCAGTAAAACAGGCGAAGATGAAAGCCTCCTTGACTTCCGGACGGTAACTGTCCGTTGCCATGAGGGTGCGAAGTTCCTCAATGGTCAGATACTCTTTCTTGCCATCCTTGGGTTGGATGCGCTCACGTGCATCAAGTTCCTTCATAGGGTTGTTGCGGATAATGCCTTGTCGCACAGCGTTGTTGAGTGCGGTAGAAAACATTCCGAGGTATCGGCTTGCCGTATTCTCGCTGATTGGTCTTGGCTCGCCATACTTGATATGGGAATTTGGGAAGTTTCGCAAGAACTTCACATATCCACGGCAGAACTCCGCATTGACCTCTTCAAGAGAAATGAAGCCTTTGTTGGTCTCGTCAAGATACTTCTCCACAGTGTGCATCATTTCCACACGGCAATGGAGCGTTGACTTCTTGATGCCGACACCACCTTCACAATACTTCTTTATCCATGTGGTAAGAAGCATCGAGCCTTGTTTTACTGTCTCCCAGTCCTGTATGCCATGGCCATGCAGGGCTTTGATGCGCTCTGCCTTGATGCGTTCTGCAACCCCCATAGTCTGCTTGTTCTGTTCCTTGCAGACAGGGTTGATTTCGGGGACGAGGTAGAGTTTTAGATACTCATACTTCCTCACTCCCTTATAGTAGATGTCAAGATAGATGCTCTTGTTGCCATCTGCGAGCGACTTCAACCGAATTTTTATCGGCTCTTTCAGCTTTACTTGTTTCTTTGGTCTTGCCATAATGTATGAAGTGTTATTTTGTTTTTGTATTCTGCGACATTGGAGGGTTTTTCTCCCTCTTGTTGAAAGTTCATGTCAGATATGGTTTCCTATGCTGACATTTGCTTTTCTTTCTCTTCCCTTACTTCGGAAAACTGATGTAAAGATAAGAAAATAAACCGAGAAACGAGAAACAAAACGGAAACAAGAAACAGTCTTTTATGTCTTTTTAAGAGTGAGTTTGGCAAACATCTGAAAATTCAAATTATTGCTTAAAGCATTGATACTTAGCGCATTTACTTTCATTTGTTTTCTTGTCTTTTCAAACGCATTTCGGAGGACTAAGATATTCTTGACATCCTGCTCCTCGTTGTTCATGGCGATGTAAACTGACACGGCACCCACAATGGCTACGATACCAGCCAAGGCATAGCAAAGGTTGACTACATACGGAATGTATTTGGTCAGCTCTGTGGCTACGGTCTCCAAGGCACTTGTACCTGCATCATATCCCGTACCTGCCAATGTCTGTGCGTTGGCAGCCTGTGGGAAGACGGAGCCAAAAGCCATGATGCTCGCTACAAGGAAGAGATTGACCTTCTCCGCAGCCTTCTTAGCCAAGTTCTTTACCGTCTTACTGACTTTTGAAATAATTTTTCTCATTCGTTTCTCTAATTTTTTACGTTTAACTTTTTGTGAACTTATTTACTATCTATCGCGATTTGAATAGCCTAAAATACGAAATTCATGTCTTGGTAGCCATAAAGAGCTGGCATGACAATGGTAGCTCCTATCATGAACAGTATAGCACCAAAGAGCATCATCATGCTCTTGGTGATGTCCCCCTCGTGATAGTTCATCTTGATTCCTATCTGCAAAGAAGAAATGATTGCCATGACAGCAGCCACGGCATACAGTATCTCAACCGTATATATCATCATCGTACCGACAAAACTGGTCGCCTCCTCCAAGCCATCGGCTCCCCAGGAGTAATCGACGGCTCCGCACTTGGCAAGAGCCGCCGACATCGAACCCATGGCAAACACAAACGACAATAGAAGCCGAGATAAAGAGAACTTAATATTTTGAAATTTCATCCTTGAAGTCTATGTTACAGTTTTCCTTTTTCTTGCGAATGACCTCTGCCAAGTCAAAAGAAGGCACGAGATTGCCCTTGGTCTCTATGCTGCCATTGGAGGAATTGACCCTTTCAATATGCTGAGAAACCTTCACGGAAACCTCTGGCTCGACAATGGCACTGACACCAAACTTGGGTTGCATAAGCTCTGGATCGAAAGCCTTGCTTTCATCAAAAGGCTCAGGAACTTCTTCCTCGTCCTTAACCTGTTGCTCCGAATATCTCAAAACAGGAAGTTCCTCGTCTCCATCCTCGGAAGATTCCTCGTGCTCGCATGTTGTCCCTTCACCTCCTTCGGATATTATTTCTTCCTGTTGAGGAGGCAAAGCAGAATCTTCCTCATTGGGCAAAGGTTGCTCTTCGTTGGTTTCCTCTGGGACTTCTGGCTCCAAGGCTTGACCTTCGTCCAAGAAATTGAAGCCACCTGTCTCAGGATTTTCCACGACAGCCTTGGGCTTATACTCGTCTTGGTCATCGGTGCTGTCACCAACGACAATATTTTCCTCTGCACTTGCACCAAACTTGGGCTTGGCATTCAAATCCATTGTGATGATTGCGGCATAATACAAAACATAACCGATGGTCAAAACAATGGCAAAAATCAAAAATGGACTCATTTCTTTACCGATTGATTTAAATTGATAATTGATTTTTTGTCGGCACAAAATTACAATCACCTCGCCATTACCCATATATTATAGCCCCAAATACCCTTCATATAGGTCACAACTTTTTTAATTGGTTCTATGCAAACAAACTTATAGAACCAACAAAAAGAAATTATGATGGGCATTATGACCAATGACATTAGACAAAATTCATTAAAACAATTGGCTATCTGACCTATATTTTGTATTTTCGCAAGCTGAAACAATAAACGAGACTTTAAACCTTGCCCAAACGCAAGGTCATCAAGAACTATGAACATAGAAGAAGTTAGAGAATATTGCCTGTCATTGCCAGGCACAGAGGAAGCCATGCCATACGGAAACGACTGGCTGGTCTTCCGAATCGGTGGAAAAATTTACCTGCATATATGGTTGGAGGCTCCAATCCCGACCATAGCAGTGAAGCTGCTGCCTGAGCGTGGCGAGGAACTGAGGGAGAAATTCAACGCTTTCTCTCCTGCATATCACTTGAACAAGAAACACTGGAATGACATTTTCATAGAAGACACTTTTCCACCTGAAATGATTCAAGGTTGGATTAGGGAGTCATACGACTTGGTCATGAGCAAACTCCCCAAGTCCACATTGGAACACTTAGCCCCATAAAACCGTAAACGGCAGGGTGTTTCACAACAGCCTGCCGTCACGACATAATATAATTGAGTCTTTCAACACAATTAATTATGAAATTCCGTATATAATGATTTTATAATTTCTTACTCTATCAGAAAAGGTCCTTGGCACTTTTCTTGATTTCCTCAATCTTGCCATGCTTGCGCTCATAGCTGCTGATGGCTTTGTCAAACGCCGCATCGACAACATCCTTGATAGCCAACCCCTCACGATTGGCTATGATTCTGATTTTCTTCAAGGTCTCGGAGTTGACGATGGTACAGAAACGCTCCTCATGATTCTTCATCTCATGCTCCTTCTGCTTGGCTCTCGCATTCACCTGCTGGCTTTTCTCCTGCTTCTTTGTTTGCTCCACAGGTTTCTCTTGATTCTCATGCGCTCCCGTCAGTCCACTGAAGAGAGCGTCCAACTTGTTATTGTCCATAATAATCCCTTTTTAAGTGTTACTGAAATCTTACCAAGAACTCATCCGTGAACGCCTGATAATCATGTGCGCCATTGCTGCTCTTGTCATAGTCAACGATATTCTTGTTCTCCAAAGGTGCCTCGGCAAGGCGGATATTCTTGCGAATCTTCACCTTGAATACGGTATCGCCAAGTGCCTCACGGAGTTTTAGCTCAATGCCCTTTGACAGCTTGCTGCCTTCCCATCTGGTTATGAGGACTCCAGAAATGTGGGCGTTAGGATTGAGCTTGTTGTGTACCATGCTGATGAAGTCATTAATCATGGTCAATCCCTTGAAAGGCAATACCTCGGAAACAAGAGGGATGATGATGTCCGTGGAAGCGGTGAAGGCATTCAAGGTCATCAAGCCCAGTGATGGAGGGCAATCCAACAAAACGAAATCATAGTTCCCTGAAACATTTGCTCGCTCCAAGACATCCTTCAAAATGCTCTCCCTTGCCATAGCTGTGGACAACTCCACGTCAACCATGGCAAGAGTCAACGATGCCGGCACCAAATGGAGTTTTTCATTGACTTCTAACACTGGCAACTGTGCCGTCTTACCTGTCATTACCTCGTAAATGGTCTCTCCTTCCGAGAAATTAGTCAATGACGTTGTGAGGTTTGCTTGTGCGTCAAGGTCAACAAGCAAAACTCGATAGCCTTTCTTGGACAAGATACTGCCCAAGCTGGCTACTGTCGTTGTCTTGCCAACACCACCCTTATGGTTGGCAACTGCGATGATTTTTGTGTTCATTTTCTCAATATTTTATATTATGTCGTATCAATAGTTTGAGTAAAGAAAAATTTCAACATATCGAAAGCCCAGTATCAATATCTTGATATTCCGTTACTTAATATATAACGCAAATTTTCTCTGATTATTGCATTTATTTTCCTTTAATTTTATGATTTTCATACCAATTCTCCACCTCTTTTTGACTGACTTTCATCAAAGTCGTGCGAGGCGCATAGGATGCAAGGGTTTTCTTTCCCTCCTTGTTGTTCGAGAAACGCAATATGGGAATGCCGCCCACTTTCGTTACAGCGAGGTCATTGCCCTTGGCTATCCTCTCGGCATCGGCACCATAAATCTCTATTGTCTGGGTATCTTCCAACAACAGGGACAGGACGCTGTTACTCTCCAGTCCCTTGCCATGGAAATGGACAAAGGCAAGTTTCGCCTCCATCAGCTCATCGGAAGGCATGTCGCTTTCCCTCTTGTAGGTTCCCTCGCCAACTGCCTCTACACGAAACACCACAGGGTGCTCCTTGACCATCGTGTCAAGATGAAGCAACTGCCCGATGCGAGAGTTGATTTTGTCATCAGTGACAACCTCTTTCCTGTAACCTCCCTCCGACAAGCCAGCCGTTTCTTCCTTAGCAGTCAATATATAACCATTATCCACTCTCTCCAATGTGAAGAACAATGGAAAAATCTTATTCTGTGTCGCCATCCTTCGTTTTGTTTGTCATTGGCAGACCATCTGGATTATGCGTACTTATACGCTCCTTCATGGTATGCAAGTTGATGTCATAATTAGCACAAATCCCCTCATAGTTGAAGGCAAGAACTCGCTCTTGGTCGTACAATAGCTCGCTGTCACCATTAGCCTTAGTTCGCTTGGTAGGATTGCCTTGCTCGTCCAACACATAGAACTTCAGCGGTGAGCGTGTCTTGCCATAATAATCAGGAGCGGAAACGAGATACGAAAGCAGGGAATCGTCTGGAATCATTGTCTTTCCCTCTCTCTTAGCTTGTATGTTTGCCTTGGCTATGCAAATCTTTTCCCTGACAAGCAGCACATCTGTAGGCTCGTCAAACTCAATCTCCTTACGTGGCTCAGTCTTGATGCTCACCTTCAAGTTCTTCATACTGGTAATCTTGTAATCCTGTCCTTCCTTGATGTCGCCCAGTTGCCTTGACTTGGCGAACATTGACCAGAACACGGCTATCTCATCCGTACTGTTGCACAACGAGTGCTGGTATTTCAAGCCACTGATGCAAATGTCATGGACTCTCTGTTCCGAGAAAGACAGGTCTTCCACGACAGGCTTCAAGCAATAATAGGTTGCCAACATCATCGCCCAGTTGTTGATGAATCGGTCGCCTATGATGTTGTAGTCCACCTCATCCTTTATCTCGTGCAGGGCTCGCTTCCAAGCGTCATACCAACCTGCGTTGAAATTCTCACGGTATTTCACCATCTCCACCGTGATATTCGTAGGACACATGTTCCTGAGCTTGATGAACTCCTGGTACTTGTCTGTCTCAGCCTTGGTATGGGCGCACTTCTGGGATTCCAAGAACACCACCCTCGACATCAAGGCGACATCTACCGTCGGCATTTCCTGACCAGTGAGCAATACGCCGCAATCCACGTCCGTAGCTTCCCTTCGCTCTCCGTCGGCAGAACGCTTGATTCGTCCTGCATGGTCATAGATTCCTTTCAAGAAATCAACGTGCTTCCGACTCAACATGTTCTTGTACTCGTCGAAATGCACTATCATGTTGCAGACCTCCGCACACTTATCTCCCATGGCGAAATAGGATGTACTTTCAAGGTTGCTGACCTCTGGATTGCGTTGGAAGAGACTTACCAAGGATATGGCGAACTCAGTCTTGCCAGTTCCCTTCTTTCCGTAAATGTTGAGTATAGGGAAAGAGCGTGTGCTGTCAGTGATGATGTCCTTGAACAGCGTGGCAAGATAAAAGCAAATGGCTACGATTCCATTGTCACCATACAACTCACTCAGCAAGGTGAAGTATTCCTTTGGCGACACGATTCTCTTGGGGTCGTGGAGGAAACGCCGCTCGTTGGCATAGCCCACCTTGTCCCTGATATGAAACTTCGACATGGCAGGGAGATAAACATTCTCGTCTTCAAGTCGGATGATGCCATACTCATCAATCGGTTTCCACTTGCCTTCATAGACCACGCCATTGCAAAAGGCATAGAAGCCTTTCTTGCCAAGGTTGTTCCAGCCCATCTTGGTCACTCTGACCGCCTCCTCTGTCTTGCCATACATATAAGCCTTCAAAAGCTCATACTTCTCAGGCTTCTCGAAAAAGCGGAAATCACCCTTTCCCTCTATTTTTTCCTTGAATCTTTCCAGTCGGGTAACATCAGCCTGTTGAAGTTCGACCGTTCTCTTCACGCCGTTCTCATTCTCCAACTCGAAAATTCGTGTAGGGTTCTTCTCGTCGGCAATAAGAAACAAAGGATGGACAATAAAATTGCTCCAGTCCCTTTCTTTTCCCTGTGGATCCAAATCATAATAATGGTTGTGCTTGCGATAAAAGCGAAAGCCCTCCAACTCATCGGACTTCTTGATGGCTTGTCGCTTTTTCATCTCTTTTCTCCTGCGTGAGGCATCAGCGAGAGCCCCTTTCCAGACGGTAGCCTTTTTGTACTTATCCTTCAAGTCAGCAAGCAACGAGGCTCGCAGCACCTCGGACTGCACGTTGACGAGCAAGTCACAGACATCGGCGATGACTTTCAATTGCTCTTCATTCGCAGCACTGGCATCATAGTGCTTGGCTGCATACCAAAGGATAAAGTCTTTTTCTGAAAGAGACTCCCACCTTTCAAGGCTAACGATATAAGAATCAGCATCTTGCTTTTGGCTTCCACTCGAAGGTATCTCACGCACAGAAACCTGAAATCCCATTTCCGTGGCAAGGCGACCATTTCGAAAGACAAACTTCTCGCCAGCACCGAACTCATCACCTTCCTTTGGGACATCATGGTCGGGAATAAAGCACAGGGTACAGCCAAACTTATTGAAACAACTCAGCTGTTCCTCCGACCAACACCCACCCAGTGAAGCCACAACGTTGGCGATGCCAAGACTTTGTAGGCGCATTACATCAGGCGCACCCTCCACCAAATAGACCTTACCTGTCTGCCGAGCAGCCTTCAAGGCAATGTCTATACCAAAGATGGCTGAGCTTTTCTTGTAGATGGCACAGTCCTTTCCATTGAGATATTTCACTGTCGCCTGAGAGTTGAGTGCTCTCGCTGTAAAAGTGACGATTCTACCAAAACGGTCTCTCTGAGGTATCATCAGGCGACCACGGTAGAAATCATAGTAATTGCCAGGGTGTGCTTCGTCCTCTCCAATCAAGCCAAGCTGAAGCAACACATCCATCTTCAAGCCCTTTCCCTTGGCAAAGGCTACAAATTGGTTTCCGCTCAATGGGCTATACCCCAAGCCATAAGTTCGGCAAAAGTCCGAGTCCCAACGACCGTGAGTTGGATTCTCAGACTCCTTTTCCGCATAGCGACGGCAAGCAGCCGCTTCTGGGGTATCAGCCAAATATTGAGAGCGAAAGAAATCATAAGCGTACTTGTTGTAAATGTACATAGTTTCCTGCTTACGATACAGCTCATCCTCCTCTGGTGTCCGCTTTTCGTACAAGTCACTTGTATCTACGTCTGGACAATACATGTCCAAAAGATAGCGCACCGCACCATCAAATTCAAGCCCTTGGCTTTCCTCGACAAACGTAATGACATCGCCACCTTTCTCGCAACCAAAGCAATAGTACAGGTTGGTAGTGGAATCCAACAGCATAGAAGGTGTGTCCTCCTTATGGAACACACACTTGCACTTCTTGCGGTAGCGACCAGCCTTCTTCAAGACTGTGCCAGGGCATACGTCAACCACAAGCTGACAAATATCAACACGTGACTTAACGAGGTCTATATACTTTTCCTTTATCATTATATACGCTTAATTTGAATATCTTCCTATTTAACCTTCCATCTTTCCTTCTCGATGATGGAAACCAACTCCTTTTCTACGACAGGAGACAAAGGTCTGCCAAAATGGTCTTGCCCCCATCCAAGGAACTTCTGTTGCCAAGTATGAGGCGAGCCTCCTACATGACAACTAACGAATGCCGTAAAACGTCCTTTCTCACCGTTCGTCAGCATCTTGTAATAGTTTGCAATTTCTTTCAGTGTCATTTCCTCAATATTTTAATGTTAAATAATCAATATTTTTTGTTTATATCTCAATTTTTGATTAAATTTGCATGCAAAAATAGAATAAAATAATGGATGTGCAAAACTTTTTTCCTCAATATATTGATACTGTTAGCACATTTTAACATATATCATAGATAAACAAATATTGATATGTTGAATATAGATTTACTGGAAAACCTCTATGCTGGCTTGGATAATGACAAGAAGCAGGAGTTGATGACCTTGGTTTTCAAGAAAAGTCGGCAGACATTCTCATACTTCCGACGCACCAAAGATGTGTCCTTATCTAAAGTGGAGATAATCGCCGATTATTTCCACATGCCTTTGGACTACTTCAGAATCAACAGTGCTTTCAAGGCAAACAACGTAGCTGGCAATAACAACTATGTGGGAAACGTGTCCATCAGCACAAATCTCCTCATCGAGAATCAAGCCCTCAAAAATGAGCTTGCAGCATTGAAAGAAACACTCAGAGCCAAAGATGAGAGTCTAAAGGCAAAGGATATGCTCATAGAGACACTGCATTCCACAAACAACAAACAATAACCAACAAACAGGTTAGCAAGAAATATGGCTACAATTAGAATACAAAATTTTGGTCCAATCAAAGACACAGGACTTATCCAACTGTCTGAGATTATGCTTATCATAGGTCGTCAAAGTTCTGGTAAGAGTACCTTCATGAAAGTACTCTGCCATTGTCGTTGGGTAGAAAAGAGAATCATGACGAGAATAGACAATATAGTCCAAGTATATACCCACAACAGACGCTTCGCCACTGAATTAAAACAATTCCATAGGGTGGATGAGATGTATTTCCAAGATAACACATCCATAGAATATGATGGAGATGTTGTATCTATCAGCCTCTCTGGTAAAAACAGCAACGCCAAGATTACACGCAAAAACGAAACTTGGGGAAATAGATATAACACAAAGATTAGCTATATCCCTGCTGAGCGAAACCTTGTCTCTGCTGTGCGCAACATAAACAGCGCATATAAGACAGATGATCGTGATGTCCTTTTCAATTTCATCCTTGAATGGAACGAATACAGAAGAGACTTCACAAAAAATAGACAGTTAAACCTTTCACTTACAAACAACTTTAAATATTACG
>ERZ1031701.15-NODE-15-length-18043-cov-13.867189_pt1 | contig 18043 bp, 15 predicted proteins | sample MGYA00518737_ERZ1031701 | MGnify/ENA primary metagenome ERZ1031701 (study PRJEB33719, sample SAMN04261224) | wastewater metagenome | biome: rural village; feature: human; material: feces | host: Homo sapiens | place: El Salvador | collected 2013-01-07 ...
CGAGCCACAAAGTGGCTTATATCACCCGATTAGTGGTGGTTTTGGCGGAATCATCACTTGATGAGATGCTTCTTAATCCACTCCATCTGCTTGCGATTGGTATCGGTGGTTGTCCAATGCTCGTTGATTGGTGTAAGCAGCGATTCCTTCTCGCATTTCATGGTATTCCACACAGCGTAGCTGGTGGTTGGCGGACAGGTATTGTCGTTGTATCCCCAGGTGAGATAAGTTGGCGCCTTCACCTTCCGGGCAAAGTTCACCACATCGTAATAAGCCAGGGTATGGATGCAATCCTTGTTCTGCAATATCCCATGGTATTTATTGAAGTGAGGATATCAGCCCGTTCTTCCCTTCTCAACGTATGCAGCCATATCGCTGAGCGCCGGATGATTGGCCACACACTGGGTTACTCTGCTATCCAAGCCTGCTGCGACAATCGCCAAGGCACCGCCCTGGCTTCCGCCCTGCACAGCCACATTTTTTCCGTCCCATTCGGGAAGCGAGGTAAGGAAGTCGATGCAGCGCACCAATCCCTGATAAACATGGCGCATGTAGTAGCGGTTCTTATCTTCCAATCCATTGGCAAGATAACCGCCGTTTGCATCGTTGAATCCCTTGCTTATCTCCTGGAAGGTTTCGGCAGGAAGACGTGGATCAAGACCATGGATTTCTATCTCGAAGCGGATGAATCCGTTCTCGGCATAATACTTGTTGCGCAGGGGTTCCTTGATGGTCTTGATGCCGGCTCCCGGAGGGGTGAGAACCACGGGATGGCTACCCTGCTTGGCATTCTTGGGATAGAAGAGATAGCCATACATCGCATGTCCCATCTTATCTATCTGAAGCTTTACGAGATAGCAATCTATCTTATCGGTGCAATATTCCTTGACGAGTTCCTTGGTATAACTCAAAGGAACGTTCTTCAGTTCGTCCTTAGCCTGCTGCCAGAATGCATCAAAATCCTTAGGCTCCTGGGTATAAGGCTGAATCTTATCCACCGAGAATCCCACTTTTACATGATGCTGATAGGTTTTGCCATCAAGCTGATAAGATAATCTCAGGTCTCTGAAGCCCGGAGTCTTTCGGGTACCGATGTTCAGGATGGCGCGCCCGTTCTTCAGCTTAAAGCTTCCCTGCTTGTCTGCCTTCAGCATGTCATCGCCAATTTCATAGTTCACCTCGCCGTCACGGGGAATTCCATACTTGTAGAAGCTTACTTCCACCTTAGCCTGCTCCCCGGTGCGATAGAGCCAGTCGGCATGATCAGGCACGGTAAGCCAAAGATAATCACTGCGATAGGGATAGTTCTCCGCCATCGCATTCACTCCGCCCATCATGTTCATTGCAAGGAAGAACAGGAGCGACAGATAGATAGTTTTTAATTTGTTCATTGCTGTACTGTTTGCTTTTTTATGTTTGTAATTGATGATATGTTTTATTTGCCTTTTCTCGCAGACTTTGAATTCGACCAGGCAGGCTTGGACTTGATTGGTCCAAAAAGTTCAACCTGTTCTCTCTTTTTCGTCCATGCTGCAAAAATAAGGAAAATATTAGTTACTTCCAAATATTCTGGAAGGAATTTGTTACTTTTTTACTCTTTAGCATAATGATACGTGTTGAAGCAGGTAAGCGGCTTCTCAAAAAAAAAGAGAAAAGTGGTTATTCCCACAAAGGAAACAACCACTTATTCTAGTTATTATATTATTAGGGAGTTCTATGCTCCAATATTAACTCACTTGTTGGAGCGTTTTGGTTCGTTCTGCCACCCAGTTTTTGGACAGGTGCCCGGTAGCCCAGACATCAATGTCCTTAAGTTCGAAATAATTCTTCCCTTAAAGGAATTACTTTCTACCTTTAAAGGAAAATGTTTCTAGAGTTAGTAGAAAGTTTCGTTCAGCGTCGTTGAATGTCTGTTCAGCGACGTTGAATGTCCGTTCAGCGACGTTGAATGTAGGTTCAGCGACGTTGAACGGAACTTTTTTCTAGCCTTAAAAACAATTTCTACCTATACGGTTGAAAATCCTCCTATAATAAATTCTATATTACACTCCGTTGGAATGCTCAGTTCTGCTGATATTCCATTACCCTGTTTCGGGCAGCAACAAGACTGAAGGCCTTAGGGTCGAAACTACCTCCAAGCCATCCTATCATCTCCTCATACTCCTCATCAGCAGGATTCTTGAGCACATTGAGCAAATGGCGATAGCCGTCAACTCCACCACAATCCTCTGGAGGACAGGCACCACTTCCCTTCAGTAACTGTACTTTCACCATTTCATTATCATCTACGGCTTGCTTCTCTACCAGTGTTATCTCATGAATCCAGCTGTCTCCGAAGTCATATTCCCATTTTATCTTACTTTTCACCCTGCTCAGCAAGCTACCTATCGTACATTTACGAGCATCCTCCTGCATGCCCATCATCCAGTCATCATCGCTAGGCTCTGCATAATAAGTCTTACCAGCTATAAACTGGTTGAGATGATAACCTTCCCAGCCCACTGCCCGAACCAGGATTTCGCCTAAGTGATTCAATGGCAAATCAGAGGGAACAACCAACTGGCGATAAACTTTGCGTGGCGAACCTTTCAAGGTAACATCCAGGGTGAGTGCATACTTCCGCTTGCCTTTTCTCGCTGTTTCAGCTTTTGGTTTGGCTGGTTTGGCTGGTTTGTAACCACACTCCTTATAGAACAAGGCATCAGCATCGCGCTCGTCATCAGCATCAAAAAAACAGTTATCCTCATCCTCGTCATCATCATTAAACCTGTCGTCATCCACCTCAAAGTTGCAGGCTTCGCCTTCAAGCAAGAGATTCAAGAGTTCCTTGAAATCTGTAAAACCAACAATCCGCTCATCAGTTCCCTTAGAAAGCAACTTGGTTATTTCCTTGATTCCACCCTTGAAGAGCATTGGCGGCACGTCAAATTTCTTATAGATGTCCTTAACCAGAGGCAACAGATCTACCGCCTTGATTTCAGCAAGAGCTTCCACCAGCCAATCCATCGCCATGGCAGGGATAGTCACCTCTACGCATGATTTCAGCACATCCGCAGCCCATGCCAATACCTGTAGACGGCAGAAAGGATTCTCCACAGCCATCTGTACCACAGCCTTGAAGATAATCGGATAAGCTTCAGGCAAGAATCCTTCGGTCTTTATCGTCTCTTTCAGTTCATCAAGATGTCCCACACCTACATGAGCCAAGATCAGGGTAATGGCCTCTTCGAACGCACCGAAATAAAACTCATAGAAGTCCATATCCTGCTTCAACAATTCGAGGATAATATCCAAGAGCCCTGTAAGCTTGAAATCATCTACCAGCTGGAAACCAGCTACCATAGGCAGGGCGGTGGCGTTCGCCTCCTGTGCGAAACTACGAGTCAATCCGTCGGCAAGAATGCGCATAAAGAAATTACGCATTGCATCTTCCTGCGCTTGATGCGAAAGGGAAATCATCTCATTATGAGCCTCTTCATACGCATGAAGAACATCGCTTGGCAAGGCTGCACACAATAAAGTCTGAAGATAGCTCGCCAAAGGCTTTACCTCCTTGGTATAGTCGGGCCGCTGATAAGTGTATGCATCCTCCAGCATATCATCCAGAGGGCTTCCCGACTGTGCGATATTTTCGAGATTAGCCATCAACTGCATTTTCTCTTCGGGCGACATTACGCTCAACATTTCGGTTAGCGCATCCAACACAGGATTGCCGCTGCCTTTACCTTTTTTCTTCTTTGCCATTATTTTTTTTATTTTATGAGTTCATTTGAAAGAGAGAGTTCTCGTTAAAAGTTCAACCAGTTCTCTCTTCTTCTTCCATGCTGCAAAAATAAGGAAAATATTAGTTCCTTCCAAATATTCAGGAAGGAATTTGTTGCTTTTTTACTCTTTTAGTATAATGATACGTGTTGATACAGGCAAGCGGCTTTTCAAAAAAGAGAAAAGTGGTTATTCCCACAAAGGAAACAACCACTTATTCTAGTTATTATATTATTCTTGTTCGCATACTCTAACTTCTACTTCACCATTTCTTTTCTCACGCTTCCATCGCTATACTTCACGATGTTCAAGCCCTTGGTTGGAGCTGTCAAGCGCTGGCCATTAGCAGAATAGCGAGAGATTTCCTTGGCATCTTTGGCTGTTGTAACCTTATCAATGCCTGTAATATCATACTCAACGATTGTACCGAACTTACCCCAAACACTATCAGCCTGATATGCTTCCTTTGTTCCTCTTGGAACATATAAGGTACAAGTTTCTCTACTTGAATCTTCAAAAGCATCACCTTTTTTTACTACTGGGATATAATTCTCATAAGCGTAATAATATATTTGCAAAGGTTCTTGCCATGCAACCTTCACTGAAGTTAAAGAAGTGCAGCCAGAAAAAGCTGATTTTCCAATACTAGAAACAGAAGACGGCAAAACCACCGAAGTCAAACCACTACAATCAGAAAACGCATTCTCACCTATACGCACATAATCACCTTCCTTATTTAGGGTGAAAATCAAAGATTTCAAATTACGACATCCTTTAAAAGAATCATAACCAAATTCTATGTTATGTGAATTAACAGTTATAGCTGTTAAATCCGTATTATCAGTAAAGGTACGATAAAAGGATATTGTATCGCAATCAAACTGCAAAGAGGATAATTTTGGGCAATCCTTGAAAACATCCTCCCAAAGACTTGCATACTTTGCTTTGAAAGACAACTCAGCCAAATCAGCGTGTCCCTCAAATACGTTATCTTTAAGAGTAATCTTATCACAGTCTATCGACAAAGATGACAAAGGTGCACCTTTGAATACCGGAGCCACTTCAACATCATACTCATGAGTTCCTAAACAGACCTCAGCACCACTTATTTTAAGAGTCTGCAATTTATCCCAATCAGCAAAAGCTTCGCATCCAATAGATATGCTCTTAGGAGAATCTATAGTCAAACTACTTAAATCAGAAGTGCCTTTGAAGCCCTTAAAGGCATATTCTCCGATTTTGATGTCACCATTCAATTGAAATTCACATTTTAAATTCTGGCAATCTGCGAAAGCTTCTTTTCCTATTATTATTCCGTTTCTATTAGATATTGACAAATTACTCAAGGTTGTTGCCTTGAATGCTTCTTTCTCAATTTCAATATCATCACAATCTATGCTTAAAGATTTCAAAACTGAATTATTCAAGGATGCTGCATTAAATGCTTCTTTATTAATTTCAAGCTTATCACAACCAATGCTCAAAGACTTCAAACCAGAATTAGAAAAAGCAACAGAATCTATAGAAACCTTACTGCATTTAATATCCAACGCCTCCAAATCCTTGCATCCAGAGAAAGCACCTGATTCCAAATACAGAGTACATTCCGAACCCACCTGGATGTTCTTCAGACCACAATTGTCAAAAACGCCATCACCTATTCTCCACTTACCTTTGTCGAATGTATATTCCGGAATATTCATTCCACGGAAACATCCATACAACAATACATTACCATTATTTATGATCGTAGGCGGAGTTTGGAATTCCGCAAAAGTATTTTGTGAAAAACCAGCTCTTCCATTATTTACTATTGTAGGCAAAGTACTGGCACCCGCAAAAGCATTCTCTTCAAAACGAGCATTGCCATTTATTATTATTTTTTTTAAAGAACTACCTGCTAAGCTTTTCTCCCAAAATTACGCTAAAATCTGCTGAATAGCTCTAAATGAGCAATTTATGAGTTTTTCAGCTCAATAGAGGTAATGATTTGGCAATGGTGCTAATTTCTTCAATACGCATAGTATTGCTTGCCTAACAACTCTTTTTTCATGTGCAAAGGTAATATCTGTATCCGAGAAAAACAAAAATATAGAGTTAAAAAATGATATTTAAGCATTTAAATGATAATAATTCATTATCTTTGCACACAAAAAGAAAATACAATGGATGTAAATAGTTTAAAGATAGTTTTGGTTGAACAGAAACAGACCAGTAAATGGTTGGCAGAGCAGTTAGGAGTAAATCCTTCAACTGTTTCTAAGTGGTGCACAAACACTTCACAACCTCCGTTGGAAACATTAATTCAAATAGCACAGCTTTTGAATGTTGATGTTAAAGAACTGATTTGCATACCTCAAAAGAAAAATAGAAAATGACAAAAATAAATAATGGTTTTTCTTTGTTCGATTTTTGTAAAAAGAGAGCAGACAAACTACAGATATATGGAGAAGAGACACTTGATGAAGAAGGGAATATTATTCCATTTATTGACCAAGCTGCTTTGATAACACATTACTTGCAACTAAGAAATAAAAATGTAAATATACCTTACGAGCAACAAGCAAAGGGTATCTTGGATTTGTGGTACGAATTTGTTAAGGGGGAACAGCAAAAGAAACCAAAGAACTTTAATTTCGTAGGGGAATCTTCTGCTGCTATTCAAGGGTACTTGTTTCCAGATTTGTTTCAAGCTCCATTCCAAGCTCCTGCAAATCCAAAGTTTACATTTATTGATTTGTTTGCAGGAATTGGTGGCTTTAGAATGGCTTTTCAGAATCTGGGTGGAGAATGTGTATTTTCATCAGAGTGGGATGAACAAGCAAAAAAGACATATTATGCAAACTATGGTGAAGTGCCTTTTGGCGACATAACGAAAGAAAGCACAAAGAATAAAATACCTAAGGGTTTTGACATACTTTGTGCTGGATTCCCATGTCAAGCGTTCTCTCTTGCTGGAAAACGTTTAGGCTTTGAAGAAACCAGAGGAACATTATTTTTTGATGTTGCAGAAATACTTCGTAGGTATCAACCTAAAGCTTTTTTCCTTGAGAATGTAAAGGGACTTGTCATTCATGACAAAGGCAAAACATTCAAAACAATATTAAATACTTTGGATGAAGTTGGCTATGTAGTACCAAATCCAGAGATAGTAAATGCTATGTACTTTGGAGTTCCACAACATCGTGAAAGAATTTACATTGTAGGTTTCAGAAAAGACCTTGGTATAAAGAAGGAAGATTTCTCTTACCCAATACAGAAAGAGGTTACGAAAAAATGGCTTGATGTTAGAGAGGAAAATCCTGTTCCTGCTAAGTACTATCTTTCCACAACATACATAGACACTCTGATACGGCATAAAGCTCGCCATGAAGCTAAAGGACATGGTTTCGGCTATGATATAATTCCTGATGATGGCATTACACATGCAATTGTCGTAGGAGGAATGGGAAGAGAGTGCAATCTTGTTATTGACTTTCGCCAAAAAGATTTAACACCAACAACAAGAATCAAAGGAGAAGTAAATAAGCAAGGGTGGCGCAAGATGACCCCAAGAGAATGGGCTCGCTTGCAAGGCTATCCAGATGAATTTAGAATAGTAGTTGCTGATGCTTCGGCATACAAGCAATTTGGTAATAGTGTAGCTGTACCCGCTATCCAGGCTACAGCAAGTCAATTACTTAAAACATTGAAAGAACATGGCTATATCGGGAAATAAAGGTGAATGGAGTGAAATATACACTTTGTTCAAGTTATTAGGAGAAGGAAAGGTTCATGCGGGCGATGCCGACATGAACAAGTTGGATTTGTACTATCCTATTCTCAATATTATTCGTGAAGAAAGCAAGAAATATGAGTACAAGCCCGACACAGACCAACATATAGTAGTTATTGATGAGGATGGTTGTGAATTCGCAAGAATATCCATGAACAAATTTTTGGAAGAATCCTCTAAGTTACTTGAAGAGATAAAAACGGCAAATGACCGTGCTTTTACACTCCCTGCGACTGAATCTTTTATGACAGAGATAGGTTGTTCAAAGCTAAAAGCACCTTCAAAAGACAAAGCGGACATTCATATTATTATCCACGATTTGCGTACAAACATGACACCACTCTTAGGATTTAGCATCAAATCTCAATTGGGTAGTGCCTCTACACTTTTGAACGCAGGAACAACAACCAATATCACGTATAAGATTGTCGGAACAAAACTTAGTGATGCAGACATTGAGGAAATCAATGCCATTAAAGGGCATCTTCCAAGAATGGAAGCTATTTTAAATAAGGGTTGTAACTTGGAGTATAACGATATAGACCATTCTATCTTCAAGAATAATCTTCTGTTTTTAGATAGTTGCATGCCTCTATTTATAGCTGATTGTTTATTGATAGATAGTTTACCAAATTCCAAGTCTTCCATCAATGAATGTGTTGCAGAAGTAGCCAAACATAACCCATTTAAATTTAATGGCAAGAATGTGGAAGCGTTTTATGTCCACAAAATGAAAGTCCTTCTCCTTGATGCTGCGCTCGGCATGACACCTGCCAAGGAATGGACAGGTAGGTATGATGCCAATGGAGGCTATCTTGTTGTACGCAAGGATGGTGAGATTGTTTGCTATCATTTCTACAATCGTAATGATGTAGAAGACTATCTTTACAACAATACTCGTTTTGAACGCGCAAGCAGAAGTCGCTATGGCTTTGGCTATGTTTATAAAGGAAGTGATGGCTGTGCTTATGTGAAACTAAACTTACAAATTAGATTCAAAAAATAGCCCTTATGGTTATAAAGAATAAGATATGGGAAGAAATGAAACAAGCACATGCAAATGTGCTATGTGTGAAATGGTACACAGATAAGCAACGAAAGCATGAACGTTATTACCAAATGTTTATAGCATTAGTTGCTTCTGGAGGTACTTTCGGATATTTATTAAACGAGATAGCCCCATTAATTAGTTCTTCCATTATAGCTTTTGTTTCTGTAGTAAAAGCTTTGTTTCCACATTTTATACAACCTGAAAAGGAACTATGTATTCTTGATGGATTGATGGATTATTATAATGGATATATGACCGAATTGGAGCATCTCTATTTTAGATATGAAACTGAAGATATTTCAGATAAAGAGACAGAAGAGTTTTTATATCATCTGAAAAAAGAAGAAGGGGGAAAACAGTCCACATTCAACCGTCTTGTCCGCTCCATACCACAAAAGAGGCATGAAAAAATAATAAAAGAATCAGAAACTTATATTAATCGAGTATATTATAACAATTATGAGCAAGAAAAGTAATACAACAATTCCGCATGGGACAGGTAAACCCTCTACCCATAGCACCTACACTATTCATCAAAGTCCAGAAATACATGGAGAAATGCCACGTTTTTCAAATGTACCACCTCCACCATCACCTAAGAAAAAATAATATGGAAAATAATGAATATAAAGAAAGGGAGATGCCACAGGTGTCAAAAATGCCACCACATCCCAAGAAAAAATAGAAATATTGATAAAACTTCGGGGAACAGTCACAAAAATGAAAGTCCTCGAAGTTTCTAATTTTATAATTAATGAAGTTTTGGGCGAATTTGATTTTTCAAATTGTTCCATTGTACTTTAAACCATTCGACAATAGGCTGTCTATTGACACACAGAAACAGTTGGTTCGGCTTGGTAGAATCAGAGAACACTTTGATTTCCGCATTCTCCACGTTGAACTTACGTCTGTATTCCTCAGAATAGAGCGAACCGCTAAAGTTCAATGCCTTTCCAGTAAGAAGCACTCCGATTTGCTCAGCTGTGAAGCCAATCTTCTGGCACAAGTTTTCCATTTGTAAGTATGCCTCTAACATAGGGAACCAACGCTTGGCTTTGCGGATGATTCCATTGAGGGTAGTTACCTCAGAAGAGTGCTTACTTACCAACTTCTCAACCTCTGCTTGATGTTGCTGTTGCATCTCGCCAAGTTGTTGACAGTGGCTGTCCTCCATTCGCTGCATTTTCTCATGGAGTTCGTCAATGTATTGCTCTCGGTCTGTCACAAGCTCGCACAACTTTCGGTTGTGTTGCTCCACCTCTTTCAATTTTCCACTGCCCAAAAGAGAACCAATCTTCGACACAAGGGCTGTCTTGGCTTCCGTCTTGGCTGCCTGTAGTTTCTCCGTGTTGATTTCGCTCTTGGTCTGTTTGAGCAGTCGCTCCGCTTCCTCCACATCAGATTGCAACAGTTTCATGCAATTTTGAAGTCTCTCCGTCTCTCGCTTGATGTTGCGGTAATACTGTGCCGTGGTGGTATGCCTCGCATCCGATCCACGGACACCTCGCTTCAAGCCATACTTGCCCATGGCTTCCGCATAACTGTCGTGATAGCCAACCATCTTGTCACGGTTGAGCACATCATCGGCACACAACCTCACGGCATTGGCTTTCTTGCGGTATGTCCGCTTGCCTTCTTCCGCTGTCTTGTTCTTCGCCTTTCTCCGCTTGCCTGTCACTATCGGAACGATGGAGGCGTGGAGGTGAGGCGTGTGCTCGTCCATGTGGAGAACCACCGAAACGACATTCTCCTTGCCGAATGTGTCCTGCAACCACTTCAAGCTGTCGTTGCACCAATCGTCAAGCTGACCATTGGCTGCGATGTTCATCATGTCCTCGTGCGTTCCAGACAGCACGGTTCTAATCACCCTCACCTGGTCATTGGTTATCTTGCGCTTGATGCCTGCCGTCTTGATGCGGTGGGCGATGGCTTCGTCACGACCATACACACCGCTCGGCATCTTGACAAGCTCACGGTTGAGGTGAGTTCTTGTAGGGTCGGCGTTGTCGGGTATCACCTTGCGCTCTATGTGGTCTGACTCCCTTGCGTCAGAGCTGCCCTTTGCCTTCTTGAAATCCAAACTGAAATGTCCCATAATAAACTTGTTTTTGAGTTGTACAAATCCGCTTGCCGCATTGCGCCCTGCGCATGGCTCACGGGGTTTCAAAAGGGGATACCCCTTTGCTCAATGGGCGTTTTTAGCGGTGGCGTGCCACTGCGTCAAGAAAACGCCCTATTGAGCTATGGCTTTTCCGTTCAGAATAGCCATTGGAGCAGGAACCGCCTATATGCCCAAGGCTGCGCCTCTCTTTCGAGGTGGAACGGTTTGCTTAACAGGCTGTACTTGGTGTACAGACTGTTTGGATTTAACTCCGCACAGATAGTCGTTCAAGTCTTTGTACTCACAGTACAAGTGAGATGCATCCCTCACACGGTAGCCGAGGGCGTTCTCGATGGCAAGCGTTGCCTTCCGCCCTGCATCATCGTTGTCGAGCAGACAACTGATGCGCTCGTAGCCGTAGAGTGCGTCAACAGCCTTGTCCACATTGCTTGTGGAGTTGAGTACCACATAGTCCTGCGCTTCCAATGATGGACAAGACGGAAACTTCCACAAGCGCAGCGAGAGAAAGGAGAGGTAGTCCATCATACCCTCGAACACGTAGCAGGTGTATCTTGGCTCGCCTTGCTGTCGGATATGGGTGATGTCCTTGGGTGACATGCAGCCCTTGAAGAATAGGTTGCGCACCTCGTAACCGCCCGACTTGTTCTTGAAACCGATGGCGAAGTAGCTTTTGCCACCATGCGAGAAGTGGAGTTCCACACATTCCTTTCTGGCAATATGCAGGTTAATCTTACGCTCGCTCAGATAGCGCAGGAGTGCAGGATGGTTAAGTTCCCTAACCTCTAATCTCTCAAAACTCGGCTCAGAGGCTTGCTGAATGAAAGAAAAGTCGGTCGGGCGGACATGGAGTGCTTGCTTCTCCAGCTTGTCCAAGAGATATGGCAAGCTATCTGATGCGTAGAGGTATGACGCAAGGGTGATGATGTTGCCGCCCTTGCCCACTCCGAAATCGAACCAACTGTTCATCGTAGTGTTCACTTTGAAAGATGCCTCACTCTCGTTTCTCAATGGTGACTTGTACCAAAGGTTTGCGCCCTGCTGCTTGACAGGACGGTGTCCCAAACTTTGCAGATAGTCTGCAATCTTGATTTGCTTTGCTTCTTGAATGTTCATGTCTTACTGTGGATTAAGTGGTGAATGTATTTTTGATGAGCTGTTGAAAATAATGAATAATATTATGAGAACCAACGAATTAGCATTACAACAAACTCTCAACAAATTCCTCGTCACAACAATTTACGGAGCAAAAGAGAAAGATAGGTATGAACCATCATGTTTTCTCTTTTCATCAGTCCCATTCTTTTGTTGAGTATTATGTTGAGAATATGTAGAACCATAAATATCTGATATTCAATACTTATTTCATCATGTTCAACAATTCATCAAATTATTTGCCGTTTAATTTGTCTCTCGTTATGGTGTAGAACCTGCCCACACGTTTGATGGGTGAATATTGGCAACCATTGTTGTAGTTATACTCGTATGTAGTGTATGTGAGACCATTTGGTGCAGGTTGCAGTTTCCAACAGTCTTGCACTGTCTTTCGCACAAGGTGCTTCTCCGCTTTCACGTGGTTGCACTGCAATAAGGAAAGGGCATCATTGAGGCAGAACTGTAAGCTATCTGTCTGGGTGTTTTCCATAATTTCAAGAAACAACTCCGATAGTTCCACCTCAAGTCTGTTGCGGTTGCAGCGGATGATTCTCCGCAAGGCATCAGTCGCAATCTGCTCGGGGGCGAACCACATTCGGCTCTTCTGCTGTGTTGACAGCGTTCTGCCTTGCAGATGGAACAGGAAAGCAGGTATCTCAGCAATCAGTTTACGCAAGAAGTCGGTATCGTCCGATTGCAGCGATGAAATCTTTCTCACCCAATATCGGGTCTCTCCCTCGTCAATGATGACAGGCAGGGATTCGTTGTTGGAGCACAGCACAAACTTGGCAAAGAAAGAAATCTCGTTTCTGTCCTTGCCCTTGGCTTCCACCTTGTAGGAGAGTGTGGTGCTGAGATTCTTTAAACGCTCAGAATCCTCCCTGCGACTGAGTAGCACCTCATCCACGACTATGAGCAGCTTGCCAGCCCAATCTGCATTGAACTGACTGCGGAAGTCCTCGTTGGTATTGAACGTAACGTTGTCTTGGAACAACGCTTTCAGAAAGTTCAAGAACGTGGTCTTGCCTGTGTTTCTCTCCTCAGACACAAGCAAAAGAATTGGAAGTTTCTGCACAGGTCTGAGATAGAGCAGTTGCAGATAGTCCATGCCAAGCTCGTATTGCTCACCGAAAATGTGAAAAAGCAATTTCTTGATGTTCGGAAAATCCCCTTTCATTGGCTTGTGGCTTATCGGCTCGTAGAGATTGAGAAAACCGTCTATTACAGTTCGGTGGTTCACATGTTCGGGAACGGTACAGAATCCGTCATACTTGTGGACATACTTGATGAACTCCTTGCCGTAGTCCTGACGCAAGGTTTCCATGTTCCAAGGGATGCGCTTTCTTACCTTCCCTCCATTGATAGTAGGTTGGTCAACCACCTTGTATAAGGTTGTGCCAACACGGATGAACACCTCGTTTGGTGGAGGTGGTGCCTGTGGCTGCATGGTAGCAACTTCAACTGGCAGTTTGTTGTCATTTGTCATGTTCATAAATTCTCCTTTGTAACTTATAAAAATTAAAGTTGCAAAGTTAATGGCGGAAAATCAAAATACAAAACTCAAACCTACGCAGAATGGAGAAGTTTGAACCGACAGTGTTAAAAGATAGGAAATCAAGGTGTTTGATATAGCTTTTGGGGATAAGGTAAAACGAAAAATCCCGAAGAAAGGCTTACAAAGAAACCGTTCCTCGGGATGAACAAAAATGTATTCCTGCATGTCATACGTTTTACATGTCATACGATAAACATATAAAACGTATGACATCAAAAGTTCTGCTTTTTCTCACGACAACACTTCTCGATACGACAATGAATCAGTACGACAGCACCTCACTAAACTGCCAAGTATTCAATCATATTTAGCTAAAGGTGTTTGTACCTCCATAGAGTTGTAGGATTATGGTACTTTTCTCTTTTGCTCCGTACAATCTCTTGAGGATTGCATCACGAAGTTGTGCTGCGCCAAAAGAGTGGAGACGAAAGCAAATGGTAACTATCATCGGAAAACTATACAGCGTTTGCCAAACCCCAACGGAAGTTTCGTCCTTGCGTTGAACTTCTGACATAGACAGCATACCTTCCTTATATATGGCTCGTATCACAGAGTTGAGTTTGGGAGCTGTGGCATGAAATATATTCACCAACTCGCCTTCATTCATCCACAAGTTCTCTAAGTTGGACGGAATGGAAAGTGTCCCATTTCCGTCCATAGTGATAATTGTCCTTTTCATACCATTCCTCCTATTACAGGCAAATGCCCCTTGATTCGACTTTCAAAAACAGATATGTCATGGTCAAGTTTGTTACTTGTCACCTTGGCGTATATCTGTGTCGTGGTGATGTTCGTGTGACCGAGAATCTTGCTCACGCTCTCTATCGGCATACCATATTCTAAAGCCAAAACTGCCCAACTATGACGAGATACGTGGAACGAAACTTGCTTTTTGATACCACACATTGCAGCAACTCGCTTGATATGCTTATTGATAGTTCCATGGTCACCAATATGGAATAAGTGACAGTCTTTTCTGAATGATTTGTATCTCTCAATAATCTGTATAGGTATATCCAGCAGCTTGATTTGGAATGGTACACCTGTCTTCTGACGCTTCGACACAATCCAAGGAGCACCATTAACTATACAGATGTTGTCCTCCGTCAAGTTCTTGATGTCTATGAAAGAGATACCTGTCCAACAACCAAAAATGAAAAGGTCTCTCGCAAAAGCCATGTTTGGGTCTTCCAACTTTATCTCAGTCATGGCGGTTAGCTCGTCCAATGTCAAGAACTCACGTTCCTTGTGGTCTGGGTCAACATGGTACATGGCAAATGGATTTCTCGGTATCTTGCCATTGTAGTGTGCGGTCGTAACGATATGTTTCAGCGGAATGGAGTAAATCCAAATGGAGGACTGCGCAAGTCCTACCACATTCTTCAAGTACAGACAATAGTCACGGATGAACTCCTCGGTAAGTTCATTCATGGAAATGTCGCTGCGCTTGTACTGATACTTGATGAACTCGGCAACATACTTTCTCACCGTTAGGTACTTGTTGTAAGTAGTCTTTGCCCTGTCCTTGCCGACACGCTTGGCAAAGGCGGCGTTCTCCTTGTCAAAAGCTCTGAGCAAAGTCTCGTACTCCGTGCCAATGCCTTGGTAGGCATTTCTCACCATTTCAGCGGTAACGAACGCCTCACGGTCGGAAAGACGTTGGTAATGCTTGGCGATTTGCGCCTTGATGTTGTCAAGCACGAAGTTCACCTCCTTGGCTTCCTTACTCTTACCTATGGCTCTGTTGCCCTTGGCATCCCAGATAGCCTTGGTAACGTTCTGCTTGCAACTGAACTGTGCGATAGTTCCGTTGATTGTCACTCGCCCCATAATAGGGACAATACCGTTTCTCTCCTTGCTTCCATTTACATAGAAGACTGTCTTGAAAGTGCATCTCATAATTCCTTACTTTTTTGTTCGGTGCAAAATTAAACTATGAGAGCTGCATGGCAAAATTGAAACCTACGCAGAATGGGGAAATATGAACCGCCACCGTTAAAAATGCTTATTAGGGCGTTTCCATTGGGTAATGATTTGAAAGCGTTTCTACTTCTCTAATCTGCTTTTTCCTCATTTCCTTGTCACTGCCAACTAAAGCCAACGACTGCCACAACCACTTGAAACTCAAAACAAATGCTCTATTTTGCTATTTTTTGCCTTTTTAGGCGTTCTTTTCTCGTAAAAATGGGCATCTGTTATTACCAAAGAATCCAAACTCGTACATCCGTCGAAAGCATAAGGGGTAATGTTACCACCTAAACCTTCCACAGATTTTAAACTCGGACAATTTCCGAATGCACCTCCGTAGTTTCCATTAAAAAAATAGCAGGAATAGTCAAGGTTACCTTTTACTACTCGTAAATTTTTGCAATTCTGAAAAGTATTACTACCCAAAAATACATTTTTATTTAAACCAAAATCTACAGAATCTAAACTAGAGCACTGCGCAAAAGTATAAACCAACTGTAGATTCTCCGATACATCGATATTAAAAGACTTTAAGTTCACACACGCATCGAATGTACCATACAAATGAGCATTTGCAGCCTTCAACTCAAATGTTTCCAAAGATGTACAAGCACTAAAAGTTCCACCAATAACATGTGAAGAATAATCACCATCCATCAATTTACCTCCTACGTTTATGGACAGAGAAGTTAGGCCGTAACAGCGAGTGAAGAAACCAGAAAGAGTAGCATCTCCCGAAGTCTTGATTGAAACTGATTTTAAAGTATTATTAGGCAAATCCAATCTACCACGAATTGCCAATTCGGCAGCCTCAATCTTTACTGCATTTAAACTTGTCCCACCAAGAAGCACTCCTGTATCAACACTAACTGGCGTAACTTTCATCTTTCCTGAAGACAAAAAGCTCAAAGTATCTATGTTGCAAGAAGAAATCGCATTGTCGCAATAACTAATCTCGGATGAAGAAATTACAACATTTGATAAATTTTGGCAAGATGCCAAAGCACCACTATAAAGATGAGAAACTGTTGATGGAATGGCGATTTTCCTTAAAGAATAACAACCACGAAAGCCTGCCAGACAAGTTTGATTATCATCAGTATAACCAAGAGCATCTTTTTGAGATACCCACTTAGAACCTTCCAATCCTCCATCTACGATATTAGCATCTTTCAAATCAAGATTATACAGCTTTGCATTTTTATTCACTGAATAATCTTCAAATCCTGCCATCTCGCAGATATATTTAATATCCGCTCCATTGATACTGCCACTCACTTTAAGGTCAGTTATCTCCATTTTCTCACTTGCTGGTATTAATGTAGACAATGTACCAGCCTCTGTTACCGTTACTTCACGTATCAATCCTGCTGCTTGAAGCAAAAGGACCTGAAATAACAAAACTACGACAAAGCTCAAACGTTGCGTAATAGATAAATATTTCATAAGTAAAAATGATTTTATTGCCAACTAAACCCCATGTCGGCCGTGAATGATAGATTTCCTCAACAAAACAAAAGACGTGGGATCTCCCTGTTACCCGTCCCACGAATCGAGGCCTTCGCACTGCCCAGTGTTGTTGAACGAGCAACATCGAAGCCCACGCCGATATGTATACACCTCTCCCAATACGGATATAAGACACCCTGCATTGCGCAATGTGCCATACCAGTAAAGGGATGCGAATATATCACATCCCGAGGGCATCTACCGTTGCAAAGTCCATGACAACACCTGAAAGTTGCGAAGTTTCGATTCGTCAAGAACAAGCGTCAAGTAAACGCCTTTATATTATGTTGCGATACCAAGCCCCACCCGCTATCCTTCTCAGCACAAAAGCCTCTTAAAGAGACTCTCCATGCATCGATACGACGTGAGCGAGAGTGGTATCATTTGCAAAGGTAATGAAAAAATCGATTACTCGTATCTTTTTCGTGGATTATTTTTAGCAGATAGGATAAAAAACTGATGTTTGGGCACACAAAGAAGACTTATTGCGCCCAAACACACCATTCTCTTCATTTTTAAACTTGAATTCCAAATCGGCTTTTCAAAATGCTTCGTTGATTTTGGCAACAAGTTCCTTTGGCTTGAAGTCTTCCATCTTAGAAAAGGCAAACCATTTCTTTCCTAAGTCTTTGATGGAGGCTCCCACATGATAAACCGTATCATCAATACAAAGAAAACGATCGTGGGAACGACGGAAAACAGAGATTTCTATCGGAGGATATTGGCTATTATGGCGCTCAACATCAAGACGAAGCTGGCGACTTATCTGCTGAGTATAAATGATGGCAGAAACTGTATCCTCCCGCTTATCCAATAACGTCAAAACCGATTCATCCACATAATTATCTATGAGGATGATACGCTGCTTAGCACTCTTTACGAGTTCAGAGACAAAGGAATAAGCATCATAGATTTGGTTATCAAAGAAGATTCCTTGCTTCGGTTTATACATACCTTCGTCCAAGCGACGGAAAATTTCGTCTATGCGATGGTCTTGTACTTCTTGATGAGCAAGAATTTTCGCCTGAACCTTATTAGACTCCAACTGATTAAATTCGATTGTTTCCAATCGTTGGAAAACCGCCGCATTGTTGACCATAAAATGGCGCATAGATACGAATGCTCGCATAATGCGGATGTTTGCTTCAA
>ERZ1031701.16-NODE-16-length-17493-cov-12.513534_pt1 | contig 17493 bp, 11 predicted proteins | sample MGYA00518737_ERZ1031701 | MGnify/ENA primary metagenome ERZ1031701 (study PRJEB33719, sample SAMN04261224) | wastewater metagenome | biome: rural village; feature: human; material: feces | host: Homo sapiens | place: El Salvador | collected 2013-01-07 ...
TAGAGCATCTGCCTTACAAGCAGAGGGTCGGCGGTTCGAATCCGTCAGCGCCCACTATAGGGGTGGTTCCCTGTGGTTCATTTGAGTTGCAGGGAATATTTTTCGGGCGTTTAGCTCAGCTGGTTTAGAGCATCTGCCTTACAAGCAGAGGGTCGGCGGTTCGAATCCGTCAACGCCCACTAATAAAGGTTTCACGATTACTTGTGAAACCTTTATTGTTTTTTAAGCTAATTTATCATTATTTCTTCTGTCTTTTCAGATAATTTTTCTACCTTTGCAGCCTAATCAGATATATTAATACGTATTAGATATGAATTTAGATTTGTTGACAGCCATATCACCAATTGATGGCCGTTATAGGGGAAAGACAGAAGCGCTTGCTAATTATTATTCAGAGTTTGCGCTGATTCGTTATCGTGTAAGAGTGGAAATAGAGTATTTCATCACTTTGTGTGAGCTGCCATTGCCGCAGTTGGCATCATTTGACCATGCTCTTTTTGATCGTTTGCGTGACATCTATCGTAATTTTGATGAGAACGAGGCACAGCGTGTGAAGGATATTGAAAAAATAACCAATCACGATGTGAAGGCTGTCGAGTATTTTATTAAAGAAGAATTTGATAAGATCGGTGGCTTGGAGGCTTATAAGGAGTTTATCCATTTCGGTCTTACATCTCAGGATATCAACAATACCAGTGTACCTCTCTCTGTGAAGGAGTCTTTGGAGCAGGTGTACTATCCTCAGGTAGAGGAGTTGATTGCCCAGTTGCAGACCTATGCTGACGAGTGGAAGGATGTGCCTATGCTGGCAAAAACCCACGGACAGCCTGCTTCTCCTACTCGTTTGGGTAAGGAAATCATGGTATTTGTCTATCGTCTCACAGAGCAACTCAATTCTTTGAAAGCCTGCAAGATAACTGCTAAGTTTGGTGGCGCTACAGGCAACTATAATGCGCATCATGTAGCTTATCCGCAGTTCGACTGGAAGGCTTTCGGCAATAAGTTTGTCAGCGAAAAGTTAGGCTTAGAGCGCGAACAATATACTACTCAGATTAGCAATTATGACTATTTGGGTGCCATCTTTGATGCTATTCGTCGTATCAACACCATCATCATCGATTTAGACCGTGACTTCTGGATGTATATCTCCATGGAGTACTTCAAGCAGAAGATCAAGGCAGGTGAGGTAGGTTCCAGCGCTATGCCACATAAGGTAAACCCTATCGACTTCGAGAATAGTGAAGGTAACTTAGGTATTGCCAATGCCATTCTTCAGTTCCTGGCTCAGAAGTTGCCAGTAAGCCGTTTGCAGCGTGACTTGACCGACAGTACAGTTCTTCGCAACATCGGTGTTCCTTTGGGGCATGGTGTGATTGCTATTCAGAGCACCCTGAAGGGCTTGCGCAAGCTCATCTTGCACGAGGAGAAGTTGCAGGAAGATTTGAACAATACATGGGCAGTAGTGGCTGAGGCTATACAGACTATCTTGCGTCGCGAGGCTTATCCACATCCATACGAAGCACTGAAGGCTTTGACACGTACCAATAAGCACATGACAGAGGAAACCATTCATGAGTTTATCCAGGGATTAAACGTTAGTGATAGCGTGAAGGCAGAATTGATGGCGATTACCCCAAGTAATTATACAGGTATCTAAGGAGAATTGGTGTGGCGTATTATTCTTAACGATATTGATTAATAAATAATAATAATAAGATTTACTAACCCAGCCGGGAGGCTATTTTTTAAGAATTAATGACTATGGATTCAGAAATCGAAAACAAAGCTCAAGGTCAATCTACTGAGAGTGAAGGAACCCGTGAGGGAGGTTATAACCCAGCAGGTGGTTATCAGCGAAATTATCACAGCAACGGACGTCCACAGCGTCCACGTATTAACTCGCAGCGTGCTTATAGCAGCGACAGAGGCAGCAGTAATAGCGAGGGTGGATTCCGCCCTGAAGGCTTCGGCGCAGGCTTGCAGAGCTCAAATGGTGAACATTCACAGCAGCGTGGTGGCTATCAACCACGTGGCGGCTATGGTCGTCCACAGGGTGGTGGCTATAATAACAATCGTGCCGGTGGTTATCAGCCACGTCAGCAGGCAGGTGGTTATCGTCCACGCTACAATAATAATAACGATTCGGAAGGTGGTTACCAGCCTCGTCAGCAGGGTGGTTATCAGCCTCGTCAGCAGGGCGGTTACCAGCCTCGTCAGCAGGGTGGTTATCAGCCTCGTCAGCAGGGTGGTGGCTACAACAGCAACCGTGGTGGCGGCTACAACAGCAACCGTGGTGGTGGCTACAACAACAACCGTGGTGGTGGCTACAACAGCAACCGTGGTGGCGGCTACAACAGCAACCGTGGTGGCGGCTACAACAGCAACAGCCGTGGTGGTGGCTACAACAACAACCGTGGTGGCGGCTATCGTCAGCATACACCAGGCTATGATCCAAATGCAAAGTATAGCCTGAAGAAGCGTATAGAATATAAGGAGGAAAACTTTGACCCAACAGAGCCATTGCGCTTGAACAAATATCTTGCCAATGCAGGTGTATGCTCTCGCCGTGAGGCAGATGAGTTCATCCAGGCAGGAGTCGTAACAGTTAATGGTGAGGTTGTAACAGAGTTGGGAACCAAGATTCTCCGCACCGATGAGGTGAAGTTCCACGATGCACCAGTATCATTGGAGAAGAAGGTATATGTATTGCTCAACAAGCCAAAGGATTACGTGACAACCAGCGATGATCCTCAGCAGCGCAAGACCGTGATGGATCTTGTCAAGGACGTATGCCCAGAGCGTATTTATCCAGTAGGTCGTCTCGACCGCAACACCACGGGAGTCCTCCTTCTTACCAACGATGGTGATTTGGCAAGTAAGTTGACTCATCCTAAGTTCCTGAAGAAGAAGGTATATCATGTACATCTCGACAAGAACATCACAGCTCATGATTTGCAGCAGATTCGTGATGGTATTACTTTGGATGATGGCGAGATCAAGGCAGATGCAGTAGATTATGCAGACGAGCGTGACAAGGCACAGGTAGGCATCGAAATCCACAGTGGCAAGAACCGTATCGTTCGCCGTATCTTCGAGAGCCTCGGTTATCGTGTTACCAAGCTCGACCGTGTGCAGTTTGCAGGTTTGACCAAGAAGAACCTTCGTCGCGGTGACTGGCGCTTCCTCACAGAGAAAGAGGTAGATATGCTCCGCATGGGTGCTTTTGAATAAGAAACAATAAAAACAATGGAAAAAGTAAAAAGAACTAAAGTCGTAGATTTGCTCAAGAGCACAGCCTACGATTCAATCGTGAATGTAAAGGGATGGGTGCGTACCCATCGTAGTAGCAAAGCAGTCGATTTTATCGCTCTTAACGATGGTTCTACTATTAATAATATTCAGATAGTAGTCGACCCATCCAAGGTCGATGAGAATCAGCTCCGTCAGATCACTACAGGTGCTTGCATCAGCGTAGTAGGTACTTTGGTAGAGAGCCAGGGTGCCGGCCAGAGCGTAGAGATTCAGTGCGAAAGCATAGAGATTTACGGACTCTGCGGCGGTGATTATCCAATGCAGAAGAAGGGTCAGAGTTTCGAGTATATGCGTCAGTATGCTCATCTCCGTCTCCGTACCAATACCTTCGGTGCCGTGATGCGCATCCGTCATAACATGGCGATGGCCATCCACACTTACTTCCATGAGCATGGATACTTCTATTTCAACACTCCGCTCATCACAGCGAGCGATTGCGAAGGTGCTGGACAGATGTTCCAGGTAACCACCAAGAACCTCTACAACCTCAAGAAAACAGAGGATGGAAAGATTGACTACTCTGATGATTTCTTCGGAAAGCAGACTTCATTGACCGTTTCCGGTCAGTTGGAGGGTGAGCTGGGTGCTACGGCACTCGGTGCTATCTACACCTTCGGTCCAACCTTCCGTGCAGAGAACAGTAATACTCCTCGCCACCTGGCTGAGTTCTGGATGGTAGAGCCAGAGGTAGCTTTCTTGGATATGGACGGTTTGATGGAGTTGGAGGAAGATTTCATCAAGTATTGTATCCGTTGGGCGTTGGAGCATTGCAAGGACGATTTGGCATTCCTGAACAAGATGATCGACAAGGGTCTGATAGCCCGTCTGGAAGGCGTCTTGAATTCCGACTTCGTACATCTCCCATATACCGAGGGAATCCGCATCCTGCAGGAGGCAATCGCCAATGGCAAGAAGTTTGAGTTCCCATGCGAGTGGGGTGATGACTTGGCATCCGAGCACGAGCGCTTCCTGGTAGAGGAGCATTTCAAACGTCCAGTAATCATGACCAACTATCCAAAGGCTATCAAGGCATTCTATATGAAGATAGACGAGGAGGAGAGCGGCTTCGGCGGCAAGAGCGGTCAGACCGTTCAGGGTACCGACGTACTGTTCCCACAGATTGGTGAGATTATCGGTGGTTCTGTCCGTGAGGAGAGCTATGACAAGCTGATGGGTGAGATTGAGGCTCGCAACATCCCTATGAAGGATATGAACTGGTATCTTGATACCCGTAAGTACGGTTCATGCCCACACGCAGGTTTCGGTCTCGGTTTCGAGCGTCTGATCCTCTTCGTAACCGGTATGCAGAACATCCGTGATGTGATTCCATTCCCACGTACACCAAAGAACGCAGAGTTCTAAATATAATACGATAAAAAGATAGAGTGAGGGTGTGTCATACTACATGACGCACCCTTTTTCTATGACGGCTGAAGAAGCGCTTTTTAGTAACCTAACGATGCGTATCATTAACACCTAACGATGCGTATCATTGACACCTAACGATGCGCATCATTAGACCTTAATAAAGCGCATCATTAGACCTCAATAAAACTTATACCTCAATAAAGCGCTTCGCCAAGGTACCCAGTTGCATAAGATCATCATGCAATTCGAGGGTTGGAAGTTGCGAAAAATGGACGAAGTGGAGTAATGCTTATAGTTTCTCTTCTTTTTAAAAATAAAAGTAAAGCGAGGTTTCATGTTTTGGATATCTATGAAACCTCGCTTTTTTCGCATAATTTATTAGAGAGTTATTATAAAAGTTTATAATTTGATTGTTATTACATAATCAAACATCATGCGAAGAATCATTCTTCACTCTTATCAAAATAACAGCCCTTGATGCTCAACTCCATTGGCTTTTCTGAAGCATTTGAGTATATGTTGATGAACTTTCTAAAAGAACCGTTCAAAAAGCCATTTCCATCATATACTACAATGATAGAATCATACTCGCCTGGCATCAAAGGCTGTGGATTGAATTTGACTTGTGTGCAACCACAATCGCTCTCAGCCTTGTATATGACAAGTGGAGACTTGCCTGCATTCTTGTACTTGAAAGCGTATCTTTTCGTTTCCTTTTCTCGATATTCTCCAAAATCATGTTCTTTCTCAAGAAAGGCTATTGAAGTTTTAGCACTTGTTGCATCATTGGCAGCCCCTTGTTTGGAAGGTTGACTGCAACATGTGGCAAGCGCAAGGATAGCTAACAAGAGAAGGGCAGGAATATATCTACCAAACATTTTCATATACATAGGCTTGTTCATACTTTATTTAGCAATCATGATAGAAACGCGGTTCTTGTCATTCTCAGAGAATGGTTGAACACGAGCACCCTTTGAATCCTCAGTGATTCTGGATTCTTCAATACCATATTTCTCTTTGAGGACCTTTACTACAGCTGCAGCACGCTTTGCAGAAATCGCATCATTGATTCTGTCATTACCTGTGCCAGCATCAGCATAACCTGTAACAACTACCTTAGCGTCTGGGTTTGCATTCAGGAAGTCAACCACCTCTTTGATCTTGCTCTCTTCATTAGAAGCAATCTTGTTAGAGTTGATAACGAAGAATACATCACGTCTGATTTCTTCTACCTTTTTCTCCTCCACTTTTGGCTGTGGTTTTGGTTCAGGCTTTACATACTCCTGTACTGGTACTGGCGCTTCCTTTACAGGCTCTGTCTTGGTGTGGCTCTTGCCCAAATTGATGCGAAGTCCTGCCAGTGCGTTGAAGTACCAGTCTGCGTTGCCTGCTTTCTTAGAGTTGTATTTATCTGTAGTGATGTTGGCATTTCCTTCCAACATGATGCTTACAGACTTGCTTACCTTAAACTCCAAGTCGATACCAGCGCGACCGTAAGGGCGAACCTTGGTACCATCCCAGAGATACTCCAGGTTGTAGGCACTTGTATTTTTCATGGTTGCAGCCAACTCATTCACCTCGTCATTGCCCCAAGCGAAGTTGGCGCCACCACCGATGAAAGCAGTAGCGTTGAACACACGGTTAGGGTTCCAACCACAGAAGAGGTTGCTGAGGTTGAACATGAAGTCCAAGCCAGGGGCCACGTACTTAAACTTGTAGTCGGCTGTGTAAGGAGTGCCGTCTTTGGTTGCCTTGTAGCCATTCCAGCCACCCTTGCTCTGCCAGCCATTAGCCTGCAAACGCATACCGAAGACAGGAGAGAACTGGTAACCGATACCCAACTGAACGTTAGGAGAGATCAAGTCACCAAACTTAGCCTCACCAAGGGTATATTGAGCACCGCCTTGCAAATCAAGGAAAGCGTGCTTCTTAAATGTGTACTCATTGCCATCCTTGTCTGTATAGGTAGCCTGTGCCATGGTATTCATTCCTAAAGAAGCGAGAACGGCTGTTGCCAATAAATATTTATATGATTTCATAATTCTCTAAAATTAGTTTTGAATTTGGGTACCACCCATGTTGTTTGAGTCAGTGATATTGTCAACAGTTGTCAAATACCATCTGTTGTCTTTGCGGATAGGTTTGAGATACAGAGAAATGCTGTTAGGTCTTGTATCGCCTGGCTTCTTTTCAAACAACAAGATATTAACTTTTACGATATTGTCTTTCTCCTCGTTGAACACCAAACGGTCAACGGTGTATTTCACTCCCTGTGCATTGGCCAAGGCATTGCATTGACGCTTGACGAGTCCAGCAGGCAATGGTACAATATCGTTGCCATCTAGATAAGAAAGCATGGAGACAGCTGATTTGATGTCTTTTTGGTTGAGTTTGTCAATGAAGCTATTTACCAAGTACATAACTTCGGATGTGTCCTTGCCCGAAAAAGAATCAACAGGTTGAACGAGATATTGCTGCTCCAGCTGTTTCACGTTCTTTTCTTTTTGACCGCATGATGCTAACATCAAGGCAGCCAATCCGAAAAAGAATAATACGATCTTTTTCATAACAATAAATGTTTATTTAGAATAAAAGGGGTGTCAATGAGTTGACACCCCCTCCTTATTTCAAAGATGATCTGTAAATTTTAGTGACGCTTTGCGCCAGAGTTTACAGTCTTGTTGACTGTGATGACAGCCCATACCTTCTGAGTGTAGTCAAGGTCTTTCTTAACACCAGAGGTCCGCTTGTCTGTGTTGCTGTACTTCACATTACCCCAAGCGTACTTCACTGCGATTGGTACGTAGATGTGGAAGATTTGTGCAACACCACCATTGTTTACATAGTTGATCTTACCATAGTTAATGTAATCACCAGCACCCTTAGTCCAGATACCGTTTGGTGATACACCATGCTTCTCGCTGTTGAAGATCTCCTGGTTATTACCATTGTAAACCTTCAAGTAAGTTGCTGTAGTGATACCATTCACCATCTTGTAGCTTGTCAAAGAAGGAACGTTGTCAACCTTAGGCAACTGAGCGATTTTGTTAGCGTCGGTGAGAGCAGCTGCAGAACGTACTGAGTACTCTTCCATAGCGTCTGAACGGATTTCCTCACGAATTACTGCCAAGTCTGTGATGTTGTAGTACTTATAAGGAACCTGTGCGTTGGTGTTATCAGCGTAATTGCCATTTACCAATACGCTGTAGTCACGCCAATCCTTGATGCTAACCAAGTCTGTCAACTTAACTGACTCCTCCGCATTCAAAGCATCGGTCCAAGTTACATTCTTAGGAGCTACGTTGATTGGACGGAGGAAGCGAACGTTGAACAAGTTGTTCTCAACCAATGGCTGGTAGCAAGGGTCATCAGAGAGAGTTACCTCAAGATAAGCAGTGAATGTCTTATCAATGTTGTTTGTCAAGTAATCGTTCTTGATGTCATTGCCCTTTGCGTCACGACGACCCATGTTGTTGAGGAGGTCGGTAGCAGCGTTGTCATTGATACCCTCATCACCGTAGTAGTGGAGGATAGAGTACTTGTGGTCGTAAGTATTCTTACGAAGCTCAGCGACTGTCTCAGGGCGAGCCAATGCAACACCATCCTGCTGAATTGCAATAATCTTGTGGTTGTTGTCAGAAAGTTTCAAAGTCCAAACAGAACCAGAAGCACCCTTAACATCCCATGTGCCATTTACAGCATTTACAGTAGAGTTTACATCCTTCTTAGGCAATACGAAGCCGAAGTCCAACTGTGTCTTTGCGGTGCCGTCTGCATTATAGAATTTATCGAACTTATCCTTGTTACCCTCAAGAGTTACAAGTACCTGCTTGTCTCTCCAGTACTCCAACAAGTCCTTGTCAAACTTGTCTGCTGTGAGAGCTATTTGACCATACTCTGCAGGAGTAGGAACGTTAGCGTGAACATCGAGGTCGTTCTCACCACCAGGAACGTTTGTAGAGTTCAACTGGAACCAGTGGTGCAAGTCCTTGTTGGCAATCTTACCATACTCGAAGTGGAGCTTCTTAGGAGCGAAGTTCAACTTAACCCAGATAGAAGTACCGTTCAACTTGTGGACGAAGCGTACCCATGTATAGAGAGCCTTGGTATTCTCACCCTTAGAAGCGTAAGAAACGCCAGTTTCCTCCATCAACTTCTTGTAAGAAGCTGCATTCATATTACCTGCTTTAGGATCTGTTGTGAAGTTCCAAACCAATACGTTGGTCTGGTTATCCCAACCCTGACCGCCAGTAGCGTTGTCATGAGGTGTGTACCATACACGACCGTAAGAGTCAGCGTCGCTAACCATCTTGGTCTTGTCTGCGTCAGAGTAACGTACTGCATACCACTTAGCTCCAGCATTGTACAAGTACCCACCATTTTTAATTGTAGGCATTACCTTATGATCACCCTCAGTCTCAAGATAGTATTCGTTCTCGAAAGCTTGCTTGGTCATACCGTCTGTACCCAACTTAGAGAGGATGAGGTTCTCAACCTGTGACCAAGTCATCTTGCCCTCATCACCACAGTTGAAGTACAAGTCGCCGAGGTTAACCTCAACCTTCATGTCAACAACTGGCTTCTCAACGATACGAACCTTGATGTAACCATAAAGTACGATGTTGCCTTCGCCATCAACCAAGTTTACACGAACCAATGGCTCACGCTCTACAGCTTCCTTAGTTGCAGTCTGGCCCTTGATGGTATTACCGTTTTCATCAACAGAACGAGGAGCGAATACACCAGAAGTCTTGCCACCAATCTGCTCGAAGTGAGCGGTCTCACTAGTTGTCTCCTTACCGAGGTAATAGTCGATAGGGATGAACTCATAGTGCAAGCCGAGAGCCTCAAGCTCAGCATCGTTCATAGTCTGATCCTTAAATGACTTGCCATACTTAGCGAATGTCTCGTAGTCGAAGTGAGTCTCTACGAATGGCTTCAAGTCGATGGTCTCATTATATACTACAGAGTGAGTAGCTGGCATTGTGATAACACCATGTGTCTCGGCATCTGCCAATGTCTTACCATATTGCTCTAAATTAGTACCATACAAAGTTGTATAAAGGTGGTTGTCACCAATAACACCTGTATGTGGGTCACCCTTGATGAATGTGTTCTGGTCAAGACCTGTCTCAGGAGCATTATCTGCGAGAGCCTTGAGGATGTACTTAGCAGGAGTTACAACAGCATAGTCAGATGTGATAGTTGTATCCTTCATCTGAGCCTGAAGAGCAATGAATGGCAACTTAGAGCCGTATGCCTGGTTGTCTTCAAGATCTTCCCAACCATTGTTTTTGATTTCAGGGTCTGTGATTTGATTGCCCTTAGAATCCTTGCCCTTTGCCCATTCTGTGAACAAAGCATTAACTTTCTTGGTATTGATAGTGAATGGAACGCTCAAAATACCATCAACAACTGTGTTCTTGCCATTGGCAACATATTTAGCCTCTTTTGGAGTAGCGATGGTCTCTTCACCAGAACGTGTATATACCTCAGCAAGGTTTGTGAAGAAGCTGAATTGTGCACCTTCCAAGCTTGCTGTTGAAGGATTCATGTGATACTTAGCAATAGCACCGTTCTGCAAGTAAACTTTCTCGCCAGGTCTAGCTGGAACTTTATCGTTTACAGTAGCCTGGATTTCCTTGAATCCTTTAGCTGTAAGTACTCTGTACTTAAACTCGGTCTTATCACCGAAGGTGTATGTTCCTGGTTCTGCCCAAGGAGCCTCGATACCCTCAAGACCTTCCCAATAGAAGTCTGGTTTGAGAACCAAAGACTTAAGCTGCTTTGCTACCATGACAGTGATGACGTTTGCATTTGCTGCAGCTTTGTCAACCTTCTTGCTGATAGCTTCCATTGTTTCTTTCAGCTGTTTGATTTCTGTAACGTCACCTGCAGCAGCCTTAGCTTCCTCGATTCCCCTTTCCAACTCAGCAATCTTAGCGTTGTAAGCCTCCAAGTCAACTTTCTGGCCCAACTGGGTTTCGAGTGAACCAATCTTCTCTTTCAACAAGTCAAGAGTCTCGCCCTGTGTCTTCAAGTTTTCTTGAGCTGCAGTCACAGCACCATCCAAAGTGTTCAAGGTAGTGCCGATTGTGTTGAGAGAACCATCAATAGCATCGATTCTTCCAGCAAGCTTGTCGAGGTCAGCCTTGTCTGCCTTACCTGCGATAATGGCGTTCAAGTCATCGATGGCAGCCTGTAACTTCTCTGCAGTTACCAACTTTGCTACCTCGGTCTGAAGAGAATTGAGATCCGCTTTAGTAGCGAAGTTTGCATGTGCTGTCGATGCATCATTCTTGGCTTGATCCAACGCAGTCTGCAAAGTCTTTAATTGTTCCTGCAAGTCCTTGATTTGCGACGCATTCATGTTGATGTCGTCATCGTAGTCCTTACAAGACGTAAATGTACTTGTGGATGCCAATGTCAAAGCACCCATAAGCAACACGCTAAAATACTTTCTTTTCATACGATAAAAATTAATTAAACATTTGTATATATTAACTACTTTATTCTATGCATTTTCTCTCTATCTCCTGACGAGAGATATCATCGTCGCTGATATGGAGAATCTATGTGTTTTGGAAGTACAGATGTAGATCTTTATGGACGAAAAGGAGGATAGGTTGAAGCTTGCGCAAGGCAAATCCCCCAAGAAATGTAAAAATAAATCAGACTCCCGTTTCGAAGACAAAGCTGCATAATAAAAGAAATGAAGCGAAAAGTTTTGAGGTTACGATATTTTTGCTTAATTTTGCAGCAAAACAGAAAATAAAATAAACATGGAGAATGTGAAACGTATACCTTACGGTGTTTCTGACTTTGTCGATATAATAAAGAGAAATCAATATTATGTTGACAAGACAATGTATATCCCTAAGTTGGAAGAGGAGGCGGATAGCTTGTTCTTCATACGCCCTCGTCGCTTCGGCAAGAGCCTCTTGCTGAGCATGATGTGTGCTTACTACGACATCAACCAGTCTGATAGGTTTGAGGAACTGTTCGGCAAATTATGGATTGGCTCCCATCCAACACCTTACCGAGGAAAGTTTCAGGTCTTGCTCTTGGATTTTTCTAAAATCGGGGGAGATATAAAGGATTTGAAGGAGAATTTCAATAATTATTGCAACATCCGACTCGATAATTTCATAGAAAGATATAAGAGGGCCTACCGCCCTGAAATTGTCGAGAAAATAAAGAGTGCCCCTACCGCAGTGGATAAGCTGAATATGATAGATACCGAAGCAAAGGATGCAAACATGCAGCTATATCTTATCATTGACGAGTATGACAACTTTACCAATGTCGTGCTCAACGAGCATGGCGAGAAAGTGTATTGGGCATTGACCCATGCGAAAGGCTTTTATCGAGAGATTTTCAAGGTGTTCAAGGGTATGTTCACTCGCATCTTCATGACAGGAGTCAGTCCTGTGACCCTGGACGACCTAACCAGTGGCTTCAATATAGGTTGGCACATATCTACAAAGCCTGCCTTCAATCAGATGTTGGGATTCTCTACCGAGGATGTACGTGAGATGTTTGAATATTTCAAGAGTGCAGGAAAAGTTCGTCCCGATTGCGATGTAGAATCTGTAATCGCAGAAATGAAACCTTGGTATGATAACTATTGCTTCTCAAAGAATGCTTTGCAAACCCAAAGCAAGGTATTCAATTGCGACATGGTTCTTTATTATCTTCGGAACTATGCTGAGACTGGCGAAGCTCCTGAAGAGATGATAGATCCAAACACCAAGACTGATTATAACAAGATGAAGAAACTCCTTCAATTGGACAAACTGGATGGCAATCGTAAGGGAGTTATACTAGAAATAGCCGAGAAGGGGAAAATCATATCGAATTTAGAGACGACATTTCCAGCCGAGACTTTGACAAATCCCAATATGTTTGTCAGTCTGTTGTTTTATTATGGAATGTTGACCATCAAGGGTACTCGTGGAAGTCGCCTTATATTGGGCATTCCTAATAATAATGTACGCAAGCAGTACTACGAGTATTTGTTAGAGCAGTATGAAGAAAAGGCTTCCTTGGATACGAATCAACTTGAAGACTATTTTTATGATATGGCCTACGATGGCAAGTGGCATGACGCTTTGCAGTTCCTGGCAGATTCGTACGCCAAGGTATCTTCCGTTCGTGACGGCATCGAGGCGGAGCGAAATATACAAGGTTTCTTCATGGCGTACCTCAACTTGAATGCTTACTACATGACGGCACCAGAGTTGGAATTGAATCATGGTTATTGTGACTTCTTCTTGTTGCCAGACTTGACCCATTATGCCTCCAAGCACTGCTACATCTTGGAATTAAAACTCATCCCCAAAAAAGAAAAAGGTATGAGTCAAGAGACATACGAGGCTGCCATCCAGCAGCAATGGGATGCTGCCGAGGTGCAAATTAAGCATTATGCTGAGGCTCCAAGGGTTGAGGCTCTTCGCCAAGGTACCCAATTGCATAAGATTATCATGCAGTTCGATGGATGGAAACTCTTTCGGATGGATGAAGTAAATTAATTTTCAGTTTATAAATCGAACAATTATGAACAAGATAAAGGAAATACCCTATAGTGTCTCTGATTTCATTGAGATAATACGTTCCAACATGTATTATGTGGATAAAACCATGTATCTTCCAAAGTTGGAAGAGCAACCTCGCAATCTGTTTTTCATTCGTCCTCGTCGTTTTGGCAAGAGCCTTTGGACTAGCATGATGTGCGCTTATTATGACCTCAATAGAAAAGATGAATTCCAAGAGTTGTTTGGCAATTTGTGGATTGGAAAGCATGCGACTGAACTTCACAATAAATTCCAAATCCTCTACTTGGATTTCTCGAAAATAGGAGGAGATATCAAGGAATTGAAAGAAAAATTCAACAGTTATTGCAATATAAGGCTCAATAATTTCATTGAAAAGTATGCTGATGCTTATCGGCCTGAAACAGTTGAGAGTATTAAGAGAGCATATAGTGCAGTAGACAAACTAAATATGATAGATGCAGAGGCGAAGGACGCTAATATGCAACTGTATCTTATTGTTGACGAATATGACAACTTTACCAATGTCGTACTCAATGAGCATGGCGAGAAAGTGTATTGGGCATTAACACACGCAAAGGGTTTTTACAGGGAGATATTCAAGGTGTTCAAAGGCATGTTCACTCGTATCTTTATGACGGGAGTCAGCCCTGTTACCTTAGATGATTTAACGAGTGGATTCAATGTAGGTTGGCATATCTCTACAAACCCTAAGTTTAACCAGATGCTTGGCTTTTCCACAGAGGAAGTTCGAGAGATGTTTGAATATTTCAAGAGCTTTGGGAAAGTCCGATCTGATTGCGATGTGGAGACTGTCATTGCAGAGATGAAGCCTTGGTATGACAACTATTGTTTCTCCGAGGATGCATTGCGGACTCAAAGCAAGGTGTTCAATTGTGATATGGTGCTTTATTTTCTTCGAAACTATGCAGAAACAGGAGAAGCCCCAAAGCAGATGATAGACCCGAATACCAAGACGGATTACAATAAAATGAAGAAACTTCTCCAATTGGACAAACTGGATGGTAACCGTAAGGGTATTATCTATGAGATTGCCGAAAAGGGGGAAATCGTATCGAATATAGAAACAACGTTTCCTGCCGAGACTTTGACAAATCCTCGCATGTTTGCTAGTTTGCTTTTCTATTATGGAATGCTGACCATCAAGGGGACTCGTGGAACCAAAATGATATTAGGAATTCCTAATAATAATGTGCGCAAACAGTATTATGAGTATTTGTTGGAAAAGTACGAAGAAAAGGCCTCTTTAGATACTGAGGCACTAACTGATAATTATTATGACATGGCATACGATGGCAAGTGGCGTGACGTTTTACAATATTTGGCAGATTCATACGCCAAGGTGTCTTCGGTACGTGACGGCATCGAGGCAGAGCGCAATATACAAGGTTTCTTCATGGCGTACCTCAACTTGAATGCTTATTACTTGACGGCTCCCGAGTTAGAGTTGAACCATGGCTATTGTGACTTCTTTCTGTTGCCAGACTTGGCGCATTATGCTTCCAAACATAGCTATATCATCGAGTTGAAATTGATTCCCAAGAGAGAGAAGGGAATGAGCCTGGAAGCATACGAGGCAGCCATCAAGAAGCAATGGGATGATGCCATAGAACAAATTAAGCATTATGCTGAGGCACCAAGGGTTGAGGCTCTGCGCCAAGGCACCCAATTGCATAAGATTATCATGCAGTTCAATGGTTGGAAACTCTACCGAATGGATGAGGTAGATTGACTCTTCCAAATTTTCAGCCAATAGAGTAGATGTAGGGGGGTAACTCCCCACATCTACTCTATTGTGCTATCCCGCCTGAAAATAGCGGGAAATGCTTTATAGTTAATTTTCGCATATATTTGGTGCTTCGCATTATCTGTTTATTTACATGTGCCTATGTTCATATTATTCCACATGATAAATATTAGATTATTCCACATGATAAATCTTAGAGAGTTACCAACTTACTTATTTACAAATTTAATAGTGCTATTAACGGAAGGAGTCACAACAGTGATGATGTATATCCCCTTTGGAAAATCATTGACATTCACAAAAGCCATGTGATCTTTTGGCTCATCTGTGAAAACCGTTGTTCCATTGATGTCTGTAACCTTCACCTGACTTATTAGCTCATCCTTTAGAGAAGAGATGACTAGGTAATCGCCACTCTTCTTGTAAATGATTTCAGCAGGTTTCACTTCCGTACTCTTGATGCCAGTTGTCGTTCCTGTCGCAGTTAAATCTATGATTTCCCAACCGCCTGTTTCCGACAAGTTGAGAGGGTTGGCTGTACCGATGAACAAGTGATTGCCGTATGTTACCATATTGCGAATGCCATAGGCGGACGGATTGCCGAATCCATTGTCACAAATGGTTTTTGCAGCCTCATTAGGTGAGTCCATGACTAAAAGTTCATAACCGTACTTAGACTTATCCACACCCATGATGTTCATAAATGTATTGAGTGTTGTGTTGTCAGAACTGTCACCGCCACCTAGTGAAGGTGCCAAACCTGGCTCGATGAGGTCAGACATATCCATCGTTCCGATATATAGGCGATTGTTCAACTCAGCCATAGCCCACGTATAGCAAGTAAAGATATTGCCGAAACCACTTCGTCCATATAGTGGCTTTCTACCGAAACCATTTGATACAAGGCTCCATGTCTTTGTGGATTCATCATACTTAGGCAATTCTTCCTCGCCATATAATAACTGTAGGTCGTTATCATTGACAAAATTAGTTGTGGACCAAAGGGTTGTGGCACGAAGTGAGCCAAGCATATAGGCCATTGCCTCCGAACTCTGTATGGTATTGAATTTTGCCATGGTTCTGCTCAGCACACCGTATGTATTTCCGAACATACCCCAAATCAGTTTGCCTTTATACGATTTCAGAACGCTGATATATGTTGCCTTGGCAATACTTGCTTCGGGCTCGTATCGACCGTAATCCCACACACATTGCCAATCGTATGCGTCACGTTCAGTCAAGCCATAGCTTGAAAGCGGATTGCTACGATAGAGACCAGTTGTAGCTGTTGCAGAAGGCCATGCGCCTGCATAGATATAACCATTGTGGTAAACCAATTCTGCGGCATCACCAGGAACATAGCCTACAATTTTGAATAAGAATGGGTTCTTTTTATTACCTGTCCAGCGCAAGATGCCACCCTTAGCAACACCTTGTGGAGTAATGAGACCTACGCCACAATAGAGAACGCCATCGACCACAATCCAACGGCGTACGTTTGTGATTTGGCAACCTTCCACAGTTGCCAAGTCTGAAGAGCCAATAAACTCGCCTTTCTCTGCGTCGTATGCCAGGAAGCAAGAGCTGCCACTGGTCGTAGCTGAACCACCTTTGATGCTAGGACCACCAAAGAACATAATCCCGTTGTGATAGCAAGCAGAACGCAAGCCTTGGCATTGTTTCAAAAGTGGTTCCTCAGGAGTGATGTCCTTGACAGTACCACTCTTCGTGTCATATTCATAGATTCTTGGAGGTACGATATCACCGTAAACGCCTACTTCTGCACCACGAGTACCATGCTTATACTCACAAACCCAGCACGATGTAACCAGTGAGTCACTAGCACTTAGATCTACAAGACGACCATAGCCAGGCATACAGAGATAATTGTTATTGGTACTCCAGTAGAGTTTATCGCCTGCCATGCTCATTCCCCATGCGTATGAGCCATTGGTCTTGACTTTGCCGCCTTTCTCTCGGCATTGTTCACAGTTGATACCCCAAGGGTCGTAGGTGTTGCGCATGTCTCCTACACCATAGTAGCAGCCATCTTTAGGGGCTTGGTAAATTTGATTGGCAGTATAGGTTCTGTCCAAGTCTTTCTCAGGGGCAATACGGTTACTCATCTGGTATGAATACAAAGGCAATACCTGTGAGAAGAATTTGTCTAGATCCGTCAATATGGAAGGATCAAAGTCGTAAGTAGCAGTACCTCCTTGTGTAGCTGTCAACTTGGCGTTGATGACAGCCATGAGCTTGTCGTCACCGATTTTCTTGGCAAGGTCAGGGCAGAGTGCCTTCATGATGGAGGCACTCTTTTCTGCCGTATAACCACTTTGTGGAAAACTATTTGCCTGAAGTCCAAGGCAAGCAAACATCAATAAAAAAGCGAAAGTAATTCTTTTTCTCATATTAGAAGAACTTATGTTATAAAATTATGTATAAGGATTGATAATTCACTGATTGTAATCGATAAATACTACTCTAGGCAAT
>ERZ1031701.18-NODE-18-length-16821-cov-8.179590_pt1 | contig 16821 bp, 14 predicted proteins | sample MGYA00518737_ERZ1031701 | MGnify/ENA primary metagenome ERZ1031701 (study PRJEB33719, sample SAMN04261224) | wastewater metagenome | biome: rural village; feature: human; material: feces | host: Homo sapiens | place: El Salvador | collected 2013-01-07 ...
CCTACATATCAATTTGGCGCATGCTGACGAAGCAGCTAAACGCCTTGACATTGAGCTGACTGATCGCTTCTTCGCTGACCTGGAGCAAGAAGAAATAAGTGGCGGAGACGTTCACGCCCGCATTATTGTTAAAGCATCTGCTGGTAATATCTATAAGGTGAGCATCAGCGTTGAGGGACAAGTAATCGTCCCTTGTGACCGCTGTTTTGACCCACTGACCATCGACATTGAGGCTTCAGACACTGTCAATATTAAAGATGGTGATGAAGAAGATGGAGATGCGGCAGAAATGCTTTATACCATTAAGGGTACGTCTGACTTTGACCTGTCGTGGATTGTCTATGAAATCATTGAGACATCCCTACCCATACAAAGGGTACACCCCGATGGTGAATGCAATAGTGAAATGCTTAGTTATATAACGAAAGAAGAACCTGAGCAAGATTAAAGGTCCTCTGTATGCGTCATGTGTTCAGACACTTGACAATGCTAAAGGGCAAACAGTTCAGACAGAAGTTTAATCCCAATTAAAATCAATAGAATAAAATGGCACATCCTAAAAGAAGACAATCAAAAACAAGAACTCTTAAGCGTAGAACTCACGACAAGGCAGTAGCTCCTACTTTGGCAGTATGCCCTAACTGCGGTGGTTGGCACATCTATCACACTGTATGCCCCACTTGCGGTTATTATCGCGGCAAGCTTGCCATCGTAAAGGAAGTGGCAGAGTAAAGTTTTGAGTGTTTTCTCACCAAACTTGACATCCGGTAGTTTAAGAGTTGGACTGCTCCTTGATGGTGTATCCGCCTGTCTGTACAATAGCCAGCCGCTGATATAGCTCAAGCGAGGAAACGCGGCTCTTAAACTACTTTTTTTCAACAATATTGTTTGCAACCATTGATACAAGGCGCGTTTTGTGTCAGAACAATGATTGCACAACGTCAACAATAGTTCCTATCCCCATGGAAAAAATAAATGCTGTCATTACAGGTATAGGCGGGTACGTTCCTGAATACGTGCTGAACAATGATGAACTTTCGCGCATGGTAGACACCAACGACGAGTGGATCATGACACGCATTGGAATCAAGGAGCGCCGCATACTTAATGAAGAAGGCTTGGGTACAAGCTATATGGCACGCAAAGCCGTGAAGCAACTCCTTGAAAAAACTGGTACAGACCCACAAGAAATTGACTGCGTCATTGTTGCAACCACGACTCCCGACTATCACTTTCCATCAACATCAAGTATTGTGATTGGCCGTTTGGGCATGAAGAATGCTTTCGCCATTGACATGCAGGCCGCCTGTTGCGGATTTTTGTTTGCAATGGACGCTGCTGCAGGCATGATACAGAGTGGACGTTACAAGAAAATAGTAGTTTGTGGTGCGGATAAAATGTCATCCATCGTTGATTACACCGATCGCGCTACATGCCCTATCTTTGGCGATGGAGCAGCTGCTGCCTTAGTAGAGCCTTCAATAGAAGAAGGTATAGGTTGGCAAGACAGCTACTTGCGTACAGATGGTAAGGGCCTGCCCTTCCTGTGTATGAAAGCAGGCGGCAGTGTGTGCAGCCCGTCATACTTTACCATAGACCACCGCATGCACTATTTGCACCAAGAGGGTCGCACCGTATTCAAATTTGCTGTTACAAACATGAGTGACGCCTGTGCTAAAATAGCCGAGCGCAACAACCTCACCAAAGATAATATTGCGTGGGTTGTACCACACCAGGCAAATGTAAGAATCATCGAAGCTGTTGCCAATCGTTTGGAACTTCCTATGGATAAGGTAATGCTCAACATTCAGCGATATGGCAACACATCTGCCGGTACATTGCCCTTAGCCTTGTGGGACTACGGACTAAGAAATTAAGAATTAAACAATAAATGCTGACACTGCCCTAACTCTGCCCGCGTTGCTGGCCTTAGTGCTCCAATAGCTCGTACCACCGTCGTAGAGGTTCAGATTCCATGCGTAGGCAGCACTGCCCTCGGTAGAAGTCCAATACCAATCTTCAACTAACTGGGTGGCTCCGGTAATCAGGGATAAAGCATAATTGATTTTTGTCATGTTGGCATAAATCATAAACATTTCGCCCAACGATGGTAACCACCACTTACCTGCTGTCAAGCCTTTACCATTAGCGTTGGCACGACTATACAGATTGCAGTAGCCCGGTGCATACTGCCCCGTATTGGTGATTGCATTGGCTTTGCTTGCCTTGATAGTAGCCGCCGTATTTGCCTTGCCGTTCCAATCGTTCATCGCTGTAACACGATCGGTTGTTGTCGTACCGCCTCCGCTGATAGCTGCGCTACTCCACGTTAGCTTAGAAGTTGATTCGGTAGGGGCTACGACTAAGATTTTGCCGCCCTCGACTACCACCACACCGTCGGCAATTTCGCCGCTGTTCTGTAACGATGCCCACTTATGAGGCTTAACCATGAGTGGGTAATCATCGCTCTTACGGTGATACATGATAAAGATACCATCGTATAAGCCGTTAAGGTTCATACCTGCCAACAAAGCGGTTTTGAGGTTCGCCAATGAAATAAGCGTAACCTTTCCGTTTACGTCCGTTACCGGGATTTTCTGATCTGTGTTGATGGTCGTTACTGTTGCCTGACCACTCAACTTTTTTGTTTTCTTTACTGCCATAATCTAAATTGTATTACTAAATTATTCTCCTGTAAATTGTCCGCTAATTGCATACCATGCGCCGCCAATACACTTAAAGCGTATGTAGCTATCTGTTGCCGTCGTAACGCTATCATTTTTAAAATTGGTGTACCCAACATTAATTTTTTCTACCGCTAAGCCGCTTGACACGATGGCTGCATTTTGCTTAACATATAGATCGTCATTGGCCTGTGCTTTAACGATCGTACGATAACTTAAAGAACTCGACGGCAACGATTTGGTAAAGATATTAATCTCTAAGCCCTCATAGTTAGCTGCCTTTGGCAAAACTATAAACGTCCGTTTAGTCGGATTCTCCACATAGTAGAAGTTGTACGGCTCGCTTACCGGGTCTATTGTGTATGTACTGCCGGGCGTTACTTTTCTGACTGTGCCATAAAACATATTGGCTTTCACTGACCCCTCAAAAGAACTATTACCTTTTACCGTAATGTTTTTGAAAGTTCCGCTATTGCAAGTAACGTTGCCGTCTTTCGCCTGAAAGATAATATTATCGTCGGCGTCTTTCATATCGATAGCCTCAACCCCCAAATTTTTGACTAAAGCGTACTGCGCTAACAGTATCTTTGTAGCCACTATTTCCAGTTTGTCGGCTAACTTCCAATAGTCGGTACTAAGCGTATTATTAGCTCCGGTTTCTTTGCCTGTCTTGGTGTGCGATTTGATGCAAGAATAATAGTTATTGCCATACAATACTACGTCCTTGTATTCCTCGCCACTTACTCCCGACTGAAACATATAGCCTACGGCGCAATCGCTCCACGCTTGTGGGCCTCGTAGTGCCGGGCCTCTGTCGCCTTTAGCTCCGGGTTGCCCATCGGCTACAGTCTTAAATGACACGGTGCGTTTATGCGTCACGCCCCGGCAAACAATAGATATTGCTATATCTTTGCTTGGATTGGAATTTGCCTCTACCACCAAAATAAGCGTATAAACATTTGTGCCTGCTACTGTGTTACCTTTTAAGCCCGTCGGAAAATTAGATGTATCCACGTTACACTTAAAGCTGCTCCCGCTGCCGTTACTACTTATCAGTTGCTTTGTACCCTCAAATACTTTAATGGTAACTGCGTATAAGGTATTGGTGGCCGTCTTTTTGTGTAAAATGATCGGCGGCGTAATGTCAATGGTTATTGCATCTACGCCATCGTTTCCGTCTTCTCCATTCTCACCACTTGCAATGTAGTATAGTGATTGAGCCGTTATTATAGCCCGGTTTGTGTCGATAGCCGTTACTTTAGCGTAAAGACTGATGGTAATACTTTTTTTGTCTGATACCGTGCCATTAATAACCATCGTGTCGCCCACGGAAAAATCAGATACATTTATGATTCCGTCCCAATTGACTGACCGCCCACTAAGTCCGTAGAACTGCGTCCACTCCTTGTAGGTATAGTTATATACGTTTCGGGATTGGGCAACAATTACGCCCTTTCCCTTGCGCATAAACTTAACTATTCTTGTTATTGACACACCCATAGGCTTAACTTTCTGATGTTATCGTTACGCTGATGTCTCCACCGCTCTGCAAACACATTGCACGTGTTACGGCATAGCTTGCAACCGCCGTTTTTCGCTCGCTGTCGCTATTCAGATAAACACCTGCTGCATCTTTCACGACAAAGAAAAACTTAGCATTTTTGATTGCTTGCGTGTTCGTTCCACGCTTGACGATCCACGGCGTATAGGTTACTTTGCCGTTGCCGCTCTCGTCCTCGCTTATCGCCTCGTCTTCCGGTGTTGGGCGTGCGTCGATGTCGTAGGGGTCGGATGCGTCCATAACGCCCTGTATGTCCTTACCGATTTCAATGCCACTACGATTAACAGTTACTCGATACTCGCCGTATGTGTCTATACTGCTGCCTGACACTGTAAGCGTCTGGGCGGTCTGTCCGTTGATTACCTCCCAACCACTGGCCCCCATCTTCTCCCACACGTAGGTTAAATCTTTGGTGATTTCCTCGTAGTTCTGGTATGCCATCGCCTTTAAAACGCAACTGCCGCCCTTGTCGGTAATAACAAAGCCCTTGTTATCTCCTGCGACGATGGTAACACGATAACTTGTACCTGTTGCTTTCTGCACTGGGATTGTATAGGTAGCTTGGATATTATCGCTTTGCGTGCCATAACTTATAGCTGCCACCATTTTGATAGTTACCGGGGCAAAACCTGCGATTTCTACCAAATTCTTAACAATCTGCAAACCATAGTAGATGTTGTCGCCACTTGGCGCAAACTTCTTAAAGTAGCCTGCAAAAATGCCGCTTGACGTATCGCCGTTAAACTCGATTTTCGTACCATTAAAAAAGTACTGCATACTATCAGGCGTTGCCACTCCCTCGGCTACTCGGCTACTCATACAGACAAAGTTAAGTTTCGGCTTTGTCTGTTCAAAGTTTGGGAACACCTTAGTAACGTCGGATTCCGTGCCCTCCCATTCTTGGTAGATGTCACCATCTGGGCACATGATTAATGCCGTATAAGTTCCTGCCTTGGCAATAAACTTAATCGTTCGGGTTGTACTCGCTTTGCTCATAGTTCCTTACTTTTTGGTTTCACTTTCTGTTTGCTCACTCTCTGACGCTTCCGGCTGTTGGTCGCCCTCCGCATTTTCCTCGTTGGCCTGGCCCTCGTTGCTGTTGCCGCCGTTGTCGGTGCTCTCTGTGTTCTCACCCTCACCATCTGCGCCCTGCTCGGTGTTAGTGTTGTCGCCTACGATAGCATCATTAACGTTAGCCTTAATAGGCCGCTGAAAGCGTGCATCGGTTGCCATTGGCAAAGGTCGGCAAATAGTACCGTCCTGCTCACTTCTCGCCTCATGCGGCATAAGTGCAATACCTCCAATCTTAACCAATATGTCGTTAAGTTGGGTTAGTGGGCCAAACTTCAACATATCGTTTTGCCAAAACAGATAATTGCCATCACTCACCATGTTACGGTCATTCTCCAGTTGCAAGTATCGTGCAACCAATGGATTTGCTTTAATGTATCTTGCCATAATCTTATATTGATTAAATTGTTATTTGATTAATATTACGTTATCGTCTGCATCAACGAATACTGCGCCGTCGCTGTCTTCCCACGCACACGTAGGGCCAACGTCCTTAACGTCCAAACCATAAACACCGCCCAACGTCCGGCTAACCTTTCCAGTTGAAAGCGTCGGTGCCATTCCATGCGCTATGAGCGAATAGTTAAGCGTCCCTGACTGTGCGTTGGTCGCAACATACCAAAGCGGCAATAACTCACGCTCCGGGTTGTCGATCATGCCGTTAGTGTTCCAAATCTTCGCCGTTGGCGCAATCTCTAACAAACCACTTGGTAGGTTGGTAGGTAGTTCGCCAATGTCGTACTCAAATTTTGGGATTCTGCGAATAAATGCCACTAACTTAGTAGGGGCGTTGTCCGATAGTGCTACGCTGCTTGGGTTTCCGTCCGGGCTATATTTTGCCCTGCATCGTAAATAAAGCTCTGTACCCATGAGGCTACGATTAACGGTACAACTGTTTCCGTCTGCTGCTACCACTACGTCATAGTCTAACGTGGTGTCGCTGCCTACGGCGGTAAACGTTCCATCGTCTCGCATTACTTCCCAAACAAACAAACGCTTATTCTCCGGGCACTCATTAACGCCCAATCTCAATGATGCGTGTACCGTCTGTGTGTCCGGGTCGCTCAATGGGTTGTAGATAGTTTGGGCGGCTGCATCCAATACCAGAAGTGGCGTGTATGTTGTAGCGTTCTTGCACTGCACTTGGTGCGGCTTGATGATGTGGTACACCTGATTAGTACGTGGGTCTTTGTAGTCGGCTTCAAATCGTAGATTCATAGGTATCTGCGGTTTGGCGTTCTTCTTGATCCTAATACGTCCTGCCTTTGCGCCCTTGCTGATTACCTCAAAGTCTGGGTTAGTGCTATCTATCACGGTGTCGGCCGCTCCTTTGTTCACCTCATACCAGACTACGTTAGTGAGGTCTTGATTAATCAAGCCCGGCGTTAAAACCTCGTCTTTGTCAAGCCTACTGATATTCGGCTGCACTATTAAGTTAGATGCGTCTATGGTATAGTCGGGCGTATATGTGTCGGTGTCTGCGTCGTAGTTCTGACTATCCGATACGCCGCCCTCAACCACCATGCTAACATTAATTTGCAGTGGCTTAAAGTTGAAATCAAATCTTTTTGTCTTCATAACTGCGCTATTTTAAATTAATACTCGTAACTGACTGCCGCCGTTGCTGTTTCGTTGCCCATGCCATCACGCAAAGTAACGGTAGCCGTAAAGCGTATCACTTTGGGCATATAGCCGTTAAAGTCCATGTCCTCGGCTGTGAGGTGTAAAGACTTTCCGGTATTGGCGTGTCGCAAACTCCAAACGTTGTCGCTCGCCGTTCTCTCGTTTCCCTCTGCGTCCTCGCTGTATCTCGTCCACATTACGTCTGCGTCCAAAATATCGTCTGTGATATTCATATTATACAGGGTCGCCACGATGGTTAGCGTGAGGTCTATTTTGTCCGGGTCTAAGATACTTTCAGGCTCTTGGAAATCTACGGCAAAGTCTGGGTTTCCCTCGATCATCGCCCAATCGGTATTGTTCCATGCCGGGGCGGTCGTTGTGAGGTTCTTGCAACATCTGTACTTGCAGCCATTAAACCAAACGTCTGATGTCTCATACTCCCCGGTGTCCGGGTTGATAGCATCGCAATAGTACTTGCCGCTCTGCCTCCATGCTCCACGATCCACATACGTAGCCAATGGCTTACCAGTCCACTTGTTAAGTCTGATAACGTCCATTGTGACGATACCCGGTATATACATATAGTCTAAGCCGTCACGTATTGGCAAAGGGTTGCCGTTATCGTCTAACAACTCGTACACAAATTCGGGCAAACTGCCGAAAGCTGCACCATAGTTGGCGTTATCCAAAATCGGCTTAGTCACTCCCTTTAGCTTGACGATTCGCCCCTCTGTGCTCGATAGGTACAAACAATCTTGCCGTTTCGTGTCCGTTTGGTTTCCCCATCGTGCAATCTTCATCATTTCGCATGGTGGGTAATTCTTGCCGCTTGGTACTTCGGTGTCCGGGTACTGCGTCACCTCTATGTAGTTGTTAGCGGTATTAACGCTATTAACTCTAAACCATGCCGTGTAATACTTTCCGCTTCCCTGCGCCAAAGTATTGATGATACCTTTAAGCACATTGTTTTCGGCTTGGGCGGTAAAATATCCGTCCCATTTGCTTCTCAGGTGCAAACCAAAACAACCATCGCCCAAATCGTCCACGCTCTCGATTGTGTCCGCTTCCGTTAGAAGTTGGTCGCCTTCGATTGCTGACAATCGGTTTACTATCAATTCCAGACACTCAAAGTAACTGCGCACTCTTAGGCTTTCCACCTCGGCGTTACCTTGGGCGTCAATACCTGCGCCCTTACCTGCATACAGGGATTTGACAAACTCGCCAAAGTGTGCGCCGTCTTTGAATACTGCCAAACCGATAGCCGTTAAACCCTGCTGAAAAGTAATGTGCCCTTGCGCTATGTCGGCGGTAATCTTCGACAAAAAGCGGTCGTTAATCGGGCTATCCTCTGCAACGTCTCCGGCTAAATCGGAATAGGCGGCACGGCTCGCATATCCGGCACGGTTAGCGTACTCGGATTGCTCGGCGTGTGTCGCTATGTCGGCTTTGGCTGCGTGCTTTGCTTCGTCGGCTGTTCTGCCGATACCGCCATAACCGCTACCCCCTCCGGTGGATGCTCCACCGCTGCCGCTGTTCCTGGGTTTTGCTATCTGCTTAACGTCGATCATGTGCCAATCTCCTTTAATGTGAGGTCGGCACGTCCCTCAATAAGGTTTCTGCCGATGCCCTGCACGAAAAATTCTTTGTTCAAAGCCTCGTGGCGGTAATGGTTAAATAGGCTAACAACATTATCAATGTCTCTTAGTTTCTGCGCCATCACAATACGTGGCTTATGGTATTCAGTATAATAACTATCTACGTAGATTTGTTCGGGCTTCGCCTTAACGTTGCCGTTTCGGTCGTACACCTCTAACACTCCGTCCCCGGTTGATATATTCAACGGCGTGGATAACTTCACCGTATTGCTAACTCCCAACTGGGCGCACTCCGTGGCGGTCAATGCCGAATTTATCTTAAACTCCAAATCGTCCTTTTTGTTCACAAAGGTTTCTTTGGTGTCGCTCATGTAGATAATATCGTTATCATCATTGCCATTGCTGATTAGTCCATTATCGCTATAGACTTTAACCTCAAACGACTTAATCAGGATGCTACTAACATGGGCTAAAAGCGGTACTGATGAGCTGCTCCACTTTGTATGCCTGAAAAAGGTAGGGTGGCGGCGTGTGATAACGTCCCATGTAGCATTAACAGGGCCTAATATCATAAACCTAACCTGCCCACTTATCTTGTCGCCCTTGGTAATCGGTATTGCTATACCCTCCGCATCAATACCCATCTTGTAGTCGATGTTGTTTTGGATGCTGAACTCTGTGCCTACCAACTTATCACCTATCTTAGGGTCAAAGCCAATAGTAAAGCATTGCTGATAATATTCATCATCGCTTTGGCACTCGCTCCGCTCCTTATACTTCTGCCAAACAAAATCGGTTGTCTGCCCATCGGTTCCGGTCTCCACTACGCATTTGTCGCCGATAACCAACATACAGGCTAATACGGCTACCTTACTGATTGTGTCGGTACTGTCGCCTACTGCGCTGTACTTAAATTCGTATTCCTCTGGGCCTTCCCCGGTATATGGATAAAATCCGCTATCTGCGCCCTCATGCCATGATACTTCTTTGTCCGGGGTCTCGGCTTGCCAATACTGCCGGGTGTAATACCTGCCATCACCATTGTTACGGCTCGGTACGGTCTGATGCCATACGTAAATCTCGTTTTCCTTTAAACCCATAGGTAAACCGCCGTGCCACTCCTTGTTATGTAGGTTGGTGTACGTGTTGGTCTGCCTCATTATCGGGTTTAAGATAACCTTACCCGACAATACTATATAGTTGGTGGTTTCCTCGTCTGGCGGCGAAAAAACGCCCCCTACCTTGTTACCAGTATAGACGGCATACGGTATATTTTTCTGTATGTCTGCCACACTTGGGTAGGTTTTGTTTTCGTCATTGTCTATGCCATTGCCATTAACCGACACTGCTAAATAGTTAGTCATGTTTACCTTAGATGTCGGGCTGTTATCATCGTTGGCCGTGTTCATCTTGACGCTGCCCAAAGCCATAATAGCCGCCCCCGGTGCTTGCCCTAACCAATCAGGCAAAGCGTGTTGGTCTGTGCCCTCGCTGCCGAAATAGTCCACGATGTCTATATCTGTGTTGCCTTTCATCGGGAACGTCCATTGTTTGTTACGCATCACCTGCACGTACCAATCAGTAATAGCACCTGCGCCATACGTGGTTTTTTGGTTGTGGGTCATAGCATAAAAAGCATTATAGGCGGTCTTTCCCTCTCCGTCGCTCGAATACTCGGTTAGGTATTTTTGCTTATTGATGTATGGGCTAACCAACAAATCATCGTCCAATGGGCTTTCTATCACGCTTTCGATGTCTTCCACCTTGGCGGTTAATAGAAGTTGGTTATATACGTCGCCTATACTTATCGTAGTATCGCAATCGGCTACGTTAGCCAAAGCGATTGTTACGGCTTGCTGTGCCGTCGTCTTGGTGCTGTTGGCTACGATGTCATGCCAAATAATCTTATCGGGTGTCGCCTTGACGGATTCCCACGAAAAGATATAGAAGTTAAAGCCATCCTGCACGATATGTAAGTTAAGGTACTTCAAAAGTTCCTCCAACACTTCATCTTGCTGCCAAACGTCGCTCTCATCGTCACCCAAAAACAACAAATCAGATATTGAAAGCTGCCTAAATACCTGATAGCGGTTGGCGGTCTGTGCATCAACTGCCTTGCTGCCATCATACCAGAATTTAATATTTTGGTTGCCCAATATATCCAATCCCTTGGTAACACCTTGTAATATCTCGGTAGCAATATCATAAAAACTACGCTGCGCTGCCTCTGCCTTGACGAAAGCATAGATAACGCCCAATGCACCCACATTCTTATACTTGCTATACTGCAAAGCACTAAGCGCATCAATGCAATTTAATTCCAGTTCGTCCCATCTGTTGTTGTACGGCTGCGACAAAGTTTGTGGCTCGATAAACCCGGCAAAGATACACGTATCGTTTTTGTAGATGTTTACGACTGCATCACGGCATGAGGTACTAAAAAGGTTTGTAATCAGGTTGCCGCAAAGCAATCTTATTTTAGCCGAATTTCTCAAAAGCACATCGAAAGTGTCGTTTACCTCATTCTCGATTTCTGCCGGATCCTCGCTAAAATATACATCTGCCTTTTCTGTACCTATTTCAATAGTCTGCGTGCGATCGTTCCCGGTAACGATGTGTACCGTTATCGTATCGCTCTGCTGACTTAGAAAACTGCCGTGTATATACATATTAACTAATAATTAAAAGTTTGACTTTCTGCCGCTCTTGGCGGCTACTCTCGTTGTATTGGATATTACCCCAACTAACTTTCTGCCCTCGATTTCAAAGCGAACATTACCACCGATACCGCCCTGCGGCTGTATCATGCTACGTAGCTTATCAAGTGGTGCGATAACCTCCGGGTTGTTACTCGCTCCGGCGTACTCACCAACCAAAGCAAACGTAGGCCCCGAAACAACACCACCATTTGCAAATGGCATTACTCCCACGGCTTCCACCATTGCAGTAGCCGCACTAACAAACCCTGCTGCTATTCCGAAACCTGCAAATGGTATTGAGGCATGGGCGGCAAAGTACATTGCGCTTGCCAATTCCATATAGCTTGCTGTTGCCAACTTGTTAGCGACAATAACCGGAATCATCGCCACCGCTGCCGCCGTCTGCGCTGCTGTCTCAACTCCCTGGGCGGTTGCCGTGGCGGTTGTGGCTGCTGCCTCTCCGGTCTTTGCGGCGGCATGGGCGGTTGAGGCGGTCGTTAGCATATCAATAATACCTACTATTGCGCTGATACTCTCATACAGTTGTATAAAGCCGTCCACGATAGCGGTTACTTTCTGCCATGCGTTACCGTTGCCATCCAAAGCGTCGGTTATGCTGTTGATGCTGTCGCCAATACCCTTGATGCCGTCCCAACCAGACTTTACGGTGTCGAAAGAAGAAATAGAAGATTTGCGCCATTGCTCATAGGTGCTAATCATTTCCTCGATGTCCTTGCGCTGTCCCTCCGTTACCGGGTTGTTGGTATCGTTGAGCTGCTTTTGCAGTTCCCGGATTTTGTCGGTTAGTGCATCAAAGCCGATACCTTTAACCTTGATCTTAAACTCTCGGTTAGAAAGTCCGTTAATCTCGGCTATCTCTTTTTGCATTGATGGTATTTCAATACCCCTTTGCATCGCCTTTCGCTTCGCTTCCAAAGCGTCGATCGTCCTTTGCGTGTTTTGGATTTCGTCGGCACTCTGCTTGCTCTGCTGCTCCTGATAATACCTTACTGCTTCGTCTAACTTCTCGATAGTATCAAGTTGGGTAATGTCTCCCGGCTTCTTCAAAGCGGCTAAACTATCGTCCCATGCTTTCTTAATACCCTCAATATCGTTAATGTGCTTTTGTATCTCTGGGCGTTGTTCCTCGGTGGCTTTTTCCAACAACTCATTATAGTATGCCAACTTAATATTAAGCTGCTCATACGTCTTCAATGCGTCGTCGGGTGTATCTATCACCGTGGCATTTTCGATATAGTTCTTTAGAGTTTCCAACTTACTGATTTCTGCATCAATTCCGCTTATAGCTTCCTTGGATGCCGTAGCCCTCAACTTCTGTTGGTACTCTATTTCTTTGTCAATGTCCTGTAAGGTCTCCAACTTTGCCGGGCGTTGCATAGCTGCGCCCAATAGCTCGGTTTTGCCTATCAGTTTGTCAATACCTGCTAAATCGTCTTTGTTGGCGGTCTTTCGTAGGGTCTGCAAATAGTCCAATTCCTTTTCAACGTCTTGCAACGTCTTAATTTCGGTTGGTCGCTCGGCGGCTTTCTGGGCTAATTCGATAGCCGCTTTCTTTTTCTCCCATGCTCGGATATTCGCCCTTATCTTTTCTTGCTCGGCGGTGCTCGCCGTGGTGAGCTTCTTTTTGTAGTACTCGATATTAGTACTTAACTGTTCGTAGGTCTTAGGGTCTGCAACTGGCTTGTTTTTCTTGCCGCCGCCGCTCTTATTACCTTTGAACGTATTAAAGCCCAACGATTTATCTAATAACTTTTTACGGTTGTGTAATTCCGTATTATACGCTTTTAGCTTGGCTATTTCCTTGCTATCAGTCGTATTTTTAAGTTTCTTTTCTGTCTTCTCGATTGCGTCCGCTACCTGCTGATAGGTCATTGCACTAACCTTAACGGTCTTGTTGTTATGTCCCATCTTAGCATCAACCGCCGCCATCTGCTTAGAACAATCGGCCATGTGCTTCTGGGCTATGCCCAATTGTCTTTGCAAACTTTGGATTTCCGGTATCAGCCCCCTTGCGCTGTCCTTCAAATCGGCATACTCCTTGGTGTCTTCCGTTGTAACAACTTCGTAGCTGTCACCTCCAGTTGATCGGTTGGTAATAGTCCGCTTAGTAGTCTTCTGTGCGCCCCCGGCTTTCCAGAGTTCACGGCGTTTAGCGTAATTATCTTCCAACTCGATTTGCTTTTCAGCCAACTTTGTAGCCAACACCTTTGCTTGTGCCTCGTACCCGATTTGCTTAACGTATATCTGACTTTTGCGTGTCAATGTATCGTACCACTCGGATGCCGTCTTATGGCTCCCGAACAAATCGCCATATACGGCGTTAAGGTGGTTTACTGCGTCGGTAGTGTCCTTTTTAGCGGTAATGAGGTCGCCCAAAGCCTTAATCTCTTTGTCTAATTCAACCTTAGTACTTGCCGCTGCGTTCTTGTAAGCGTCTTCGGCTTCGCTAAACTCGTTTGTCTTGTCGGTAGCCTCATCGGTCTTATTAACGAAATATTCGATAACAGATGTTACCGCTACAATTGCAGCACCTACCACCGTGGTAATCATCAAACCTTTAAGGGCAATTTTGAAAGCGGTCGCCGAATATGCACCACTTTTCAAAGCTGCACTAAAGACACGTGTAAACGCCGCCGATCGACTTGCATTAAGCCCAAACAAAAGCATTGCTGCACCACCTGCCTTTGAGCGTAACGTTAAAATACCTTGTTGGATATTCAGGGCTTTAACTGTCTTAACCAAACTTGTAATACTCATAGCGGTTATACCCAACTGTGAGGTAAAACTAAGTATTGGCATCGCTCCACCGACAAACCCGGCTACTACATCAGTTATTGCGCCCAATTGGTTTTTCAGCATTTGCGTGGTTGCGCTGCCTGTACTACTCATTTCATTGTAGGCGGCGTTGATGGTTCCGGCACTATTTGCCATTGCGTCCACATTCTCACTGAACTTCTCGGCTAACTGATTAGTAAGCGGCGTTAAGGCTCGCAAACTCTCGGCACTGCCAAACAACTTGGCATAAACTTCTTGCTCCAATACACCATTAGCGGCGGCATATTCCTTAACGGATGCGTCCAACTGGGTTAAAAAGTTACGCAAACCTCCGGCGGCTTTGATAGATGCGGCATTGAACTCAATACCCATCTTTTCTGCCATTTCGGTTGCCTCGCTTGACGGCTTAACCAAAGCGGTAAAGATTGCCGCCATCTGGGTTGCAACCTCGTTAGTATTACCGCTAACACCTGTAAGCACTGCAAAACTTGCCAAAAGTTCATCAATACTTACACCCAATGTTGAGGCGTTGGCGGTCACTCTTGGTAGGGCCTGGGCTAACTGCTCAAATGATGTTACACCATTCTTCGCCGTGAGCTGTATTTTGTCCTGCACGCTTTCGGCTGCGTCCCATGCCAAACCATAGTTTTTGATAACAGTAGATGTTACCTTTACGGTCTCGCCCAAATCAGCAATACCGCCCACGGATGCTTTAGCCGACTTGTTAAGGAAGTCTATCCAATTATCTTCTGGCACGCTATTACTGATTACCTGATATAAGCCGTTTGCGAGTTCATCACGTGCGACAGGTACGTTTTTGGCTACCTCGACTACCTGATTTTTTAACTTTGCAAAGCCCTCGGCGTTCTTTCCTGCCATTGTATTCGCAACTCTCATAGCTGCGCCAAAGGCTCTACTATCGGCGGTAATGTCCTGCAAAGTACTATTTAGCTGACTGACGGCGTTAGATACTGCGCCCAAAGCCTGTACGCCTTGGCTCCAGTTGATCAACGACGATTTGAGTTTGTCGGCTTCCACAATAGCGGCGGTCATGGCTTGTTTAAGGCCGTCCGCATTTTGCGAAAGGTCTTTAAACCCCTTACCGTCTCCGTCCAATTTGAACGTTATGGATATAGTACTTTTACCTGCCATAGTCTTTAATATTTGTCACCCAATAGGGCGATAATTTGTCTTTTCTTTTCCTCCGCTTCCTTGGCTGTAATGTGTTCGGTCTTTGCTTTATTTGACTTTCTACGATTATCCCACGAAAGCGGTAATAGCTTCTGGGGCGTTAATTTGTTCTTAACGTGCGGCTGAATAGTTATGCACGCCAACATACGCATACGCTCCCAATTATCTTTGTATTGGCTTTGCTCTTGGTCTAAGTACGCTTTGCATACGCTGTTAAATTCATCAGGCGTTAGCCTACAAAAATCATCGTATGAAAGACGTATGCAACCTAAAGCAAAGCCCAATACTTCATTTATTGCAAACTTTTTTTTTCGTCTGCATCGGTCTCGGCATCTTCCTCGTTGTCCTGGCCCATAGCTTTAGCCCATTCGTTCATATCTTCTGGGCTGACACTATCGGCAAAGTCCATCAAAGAAAGTTTGAATTTCTTGCCGTCTGCCTTGGATGCTGAAACGATGCAACACCAAAGGAACGTACATATATCGGTGAAACTTGTAGCGTCGATTTCTGTAACCTCTCGCCCTGTTTCCTGCTTAAATCTAAGCATTGCGCCCATTGTCTGACGGCATGGAAAAACCTCATTACCGATTTTAATCTCAACCTTTTTCATATATGAACTTAATTAAATGGGTTATGCTGTATGGTCTTCGGATGCTGCCACGGCACTATCAGTAAACGCCGTTTCGTCGAGTGTGTCCGGCTCACCGTTGTTGTCAAGATTGATAGTATAAGTACTATCGTCCTGCGCCGGGTCGGTGCGCTCCAAAGAAGAAATGATAAAGCTACCTGCCAAATATGGCTTTTTGCTTTCACCTCTCTGCATACACTTAATCTTAACTGGCTGTCCTGACTTCCACGCTGCCAACATCTTTTGGTAGCTTGCTTCGGTCTCACCATCATAGATAAGGCCCTCGGCTGAAATAGCAATAGACAAACCCGTTACGCCCTTTTCTTTCCACATGCCGTTAGTCTTGGCCTTGCTTGCCGCTGGCTTAACTGCACGGTCTTTGGTCTCGCTGTTCATTGTCGCTGTATGGGTTGTACAGTGCCCGAAAGCATCTTCACCCAAATAAAGCAACATATTACTACCATTGCAATAACTCATATCTTACTAAATTTTAATGTTAAAAACTAACTGCTGCGCATAGGCATCACTATCGTAGCCCTCTTCGCTATCAGTCAATACACAACTGCGCATAACTAAACCGTCCTTTTCGCTCTGCTTGCCGTCCAAAGCCGCCCTTACTGCTTCGGCTAACTCCACGCCCTCGCTGTACTTTTCGGTATAACAAATAACCTCGATCGTCACGGTGTCGGCTCCGGGATAACCTGCCTTTGTCGGGTTCTGCTCGATTGAGGCACGGCGATAAAGTATGTACGGCAAAACCGCCGTGTCCGTAGCAACTGGGAAAACCTTTTTAGTATGCTTCGCTACCTCGGGGTCTTGCAAAAGCATATCACGAATAATGCTACCCGCGCTTAATGATGTTTTATTTGCAGCCATACTTATTTGCAGTCTTAGTTACACTTTCTACTATCTCGTTACGCAAATCTGTCGTTACCTTATCCCTAACGTCTGTTTGGGTTTTACGCATAAAGCC
>ERZ1031701.28-NODE-28-length-15527-cov-11.138767_pt1 | contig 15527 bp, 9 predicted proteins | sample MGYA00518737_ERZ1031701 | MGnify/ENA primary metagenome ERZ1031701 (study PRJEB33719, sample SAMN04261224) | wastewater metagenome | biome: rural village; feature: human; material: feces | host: Homo sapiens | place: El Salvador | collected 2013-01-07 ...
GCCTTGATGACAGCCTCTACCACGCGAGCCAGATACTCATTGTCGGTACGGCCAGCATCCTCAGCGTAGAACTCCACATCCTCAACATACTTCTTGGCATACTTGACAGCAGCCACGGCACGCTCGATGATCTCCTCGCGGTTGGAATTGAACTTATATTTGATATGGCTATCGCTGGTACCGATACCCGTATGAATTCTCTTATGCTTAGCATACTGCAACGCCTCGGCAGCACAGTCGATATCCTTTTCCACCGCACGGGTCAGCGCACAGATGGTAGGCCATGTTACAGCCTTGGAAATCTCTACTACGGAATTGAAGTCACCCGGGCTTGAAATTGGGAATCCAGCCTCAATGACATCAACGCCCAACTGCTCCAGAGCCTTAGCTACCTGAATCTTCTCTACGGTATTCAACTGGCATCCTGGAACCTGTTCGCCATCACGAAGGGTTGTGTCGAAAATAAATAATCTGTCACTCATATCTCTTAAATATTTTTATTTCTCTTATTAATTAAAGCTTTTGCCCTTAAGGGGCAACATTGCGCCCTTACTTTTGGCAAGGGCGTAAAGAGCTGGGAATTAAAAAAGCCTTTCTCACTCCCATATACGGAAGTGTAGAAAGGCTTAATATATCCAAACCGCTGAACTATACGCACACCTTATCACTTCCGCCTACATGCTGCAGTCGAAGTCGAATAATCATGATGCCTGTAATATTCAACGCTAATGCTCTCATATCTTTTATATTTTTATGTTATACTTAATTCGCTTGCAAAGGTAATACATTTATCTGATATACGCAAACAATTTATCACTTTTTTAATAGAAAATCTATCAAATTACCATAAAAATGCAAAAAACGACTCATTTTCCAAAGAAATGAGCCGTTTTTATATGAGATTATTCCCTGAATGAGGGGTTTTCGTGTCAGTTTATTCCCTTTTCTGCTAGAAAGGTAACGGTCCGTTAGGTGCAGGTGGCGGCAGAGGAGGCAAGGAACCGTCTGCTGCGGAACCGCTGCCAGAGGGTGCACCGGCAGCACCGCCATTCATCTTGGAGCCCATGATTTCTCCACCCTCCTGCACCGGAGTATAGGAATCGGTAGGATCCTGGAATCGGGTGAACTCGCCACGGAAGTTGAGAAGCACATCGCCCGTGGCACCCTTACGGTGCTTGGCAATGATGATCTGCGCCATGCCATGGAGGTCGTTACCCTTTTCATCCTGATAGATGTGATAATACTCCGGACGGTGAACGAAGAGCACCATATCGGCATCCTGCTCGATGGCTCCGGATTCACGGAGGTCGCTCAACTGTGGTCGCTTTCCTTCGAGACCCTCGCGGTTCTCCACGTTACGTGACAACTGCGAGAGGGCGAGCACCGGGATGTTCAACTCCTTGGCAAGACCTTTGAGCGAACGGGAAATGGTGGAAACCTCCTCCTGGCGGCTACCAAACTTCATGCCATTGGCATTCATCAGCTGCAGGTAGTCGATCATCAGAATCTTCACACCCTTCTCGCGCACCAGTCGGCGAGCCTTGGTTCTCAATTCAAACACCGAGAGTCCAGGGGTATCATCCACATAGATAGGCGCACCCGTGAGGGCACGTATTTTCTTGTCAAGACGCTCCCACTCTGTAGGGTCGAGCTGTCCGTTCAGGATCTTCTTACCCGAAATCTCACAGACATTCGAGATAAGACGGTTGACCAGCTGAACGTTGTTCATCTCAAGAGAGAAGAAGCCGATAGGCACCCCATAGTCTACCGCCACATTCTTGGCGATGCTCAGCGCAAAGGAAGTCTTACCCATGGCAGGACGTCCGGCGATGATAACCAGGTCGGAAGGCTGCCATCCGGAAGTCATCTCATCCATCTGCTGGTATCCGGTAGGAATACCGGTGAGTCCACCCTTGTTCTGAGCGGCACGCTGCAGGATATCCACGGCATCCTTGATGACGGGGTCAATCTGGGTATAATCCTGCTTCATGTTGCCCTGTGAAAGCTGGAAGAGTTCGCCCTCGGCATGCTGCATCAGTTCGTCAACATCCACGCTCTCGTCGTACGCCTGAGTCTCTATATCGCCGGCATAATGAATAAGCTGTCGCTGCAGATACTTCTGCGCCAGGATTCGGGCATGATACTCTACGTGGGCAGCCGAAGCCACTTGAGACGAAATCTCCATCAAGTAAGCCGCACCGCCCACCTTCTGTATTTCGCCCATCTTGGTGAGCTCATCGATGATGGTCATGATATCCACAGGTCGCTCCTCCATGTTCATGGTCTGGATGGCCTCGTATATTTTCTGGTGTCGCGGATCATAGAAAGTGGCAGGTTTCAGCACTTCTGACACCACCGAAAAGGCATCGGCATCGATGAGGAGTGAACCCAGCACCACCTTCTCCAACTCCACCGCCTGCGGCTGCAGGTGGGCGTAGTTGGTATCTATCTGAGTTTTATTCGTTCTATTATTACTTCTATTACTATTGTTATCTGTCGGCATATCAACCTCGATTCTATATTTTCAAGATAAATTATCTTTCTTTTTTCTTCTTGTCATCAAATATTTCGCTTATGCCATGAATCATGTTCTCGAAATCATGCACTGCATAGTTATACAGGAGCAGCGCATCTTCCCAGGATACTCCATGCTCTTCAAGCCACTCGCGGTCATTTCTCAACATCTCATCCAGTTTTCCAGTCGATCTCTTACATGTAGTAAGGATTCTGAGCATCTTGTCGAGAGCCATTTCTGGATTGCCCTCTACCATATAAACCAGACAGTAGGAATAGCTATTGATGAATTCTGCTTCCTTGTCTTTCTGCATCATTTTCAGGAAAAGACCCATGGTAGAGGCAAATATCTGCTCCAAATTCTGGTTAGGACCAGTCCCCTCCATCATATTCGCAATATCCATCTCGTCAGCGAAATAGGCTCCAATGCGCTCCTTGGCTTTCTGGAAAGACTCTTCGGCATTTTCACCTTTTCTTTTCAGCAGACAATAAGAGAGCATGGCAGAAACCAATTCCAGGTCTGGATAATGATATTCCAGATCGTAACCCAGCCCGATGGCATCCTCATAATGCTTCGCCTTGAAGAGCATGTTCATCTTCTGTATTTTAAGTAATTTCTTGAAATCATCAGATAAGGAATCGCCCTTCTTGAGCAGCTCATCATAGACCTCGAGATAAGGCTCAAGCATATTCAAATCATGATAGCAATCGGCCAACATGGAATAGGCTTTCTTCATGCCAGGCTGGATTTCCAACATCTTCTTGAAATGAATCACAGCCATCATCAAATTCTTTTCGCCTTTCTTCTTCATCAAGGACCATCCTTTCATGTAATGGGTTTCCAGGTCGTTGGCTTCCATACCGTTCAGCAAAGCCCCAACCATTCTTGGCACCTCGAGACGGGTGGCATAACGGGCAGCAGCGAGACGATAACTATCAAAGAAAGGATACTGGAACACAGGCGAAGCAAGCACGGCGTAACCCGGAACTTCACCTTTGTCGTCCTCAAACACATTGAAGAATTCGTCACGATTGAAGCAGAATCTGTAGAAACGAAGCAGATTGCGCAGGTATCTGGTGCGAATCATGCAAATTTCAGTTTCAGGATCATCTGGAGTCTCATCATCAGAATCATCTTCAGCCTCATCATCCTGCTCATCGCCATCTTCAGAATCACCCTCAAACGTCTCTTCATCTTCCAGTTCTTCGTCATCCTCAAACTCATCGTCATCATGCTTTGACATCTCTGGAACTTCAGGAATATCATCAGGATGATTCAACATCAACACGGCAAGCGCATACGCATCGGCAGCACACGAACGATTGGCAGTGGTAGAGAACATTCTGTCGGTATCGTTCTTTGTGTCAATGGCAGCAGCCTCAGCAAAAATCGGCTGATTCTCATCGAATGGCAAGAACCAATTGGAAATCTCTTCAAAGAACGGATGGTCAGACAGCTTGTTAAACTGACCCAAGAGAATATCCATGCCCTTTTCCATCATTTCCTGGGCATCGACATCCTCAGCCATCTCTATATCAATTCTCTTGCCGTCATCCGACATACGGACATTATCTGCCTCATCATCATCCTCGTTGCCGATGCCATCATCAGCCAGCAAATCCTTCAAATCATCATCAGCATGCTTAGCAATGCTGTGCTTCAAGGCACCTATCATTCTATTGGAAATACGATCTCTGAAACTATCTGTATATTCCTGAGACAACATTTCACTCTTAAGGGTCATGGCAAGCTGCTTCTGAATCTCAAGAATCAGCTTTGGATATTCTATTTCCAACTCTTCACGGTACTCCTTTTCGCAAACTCCCTTTGGCATGCGGGTTGAAGCCAAGAGTAAGCCTATCAAGGCACGCTGCTTCAGCTCTTCATCCTTAGCCTCTTCGAAAACAGTTTTCAGCAAATCAAACTTCTGGAAGCTGAATACCGTGGTACATGCCAAGGTGACGGCACTAACCAGCAACTGGGAAGTGACGGCATCAACGGTTGGCGAAAGAATGAGATCACGATAGAGGCACCATGTTTCCCAACTCCAGTTACCCGAGGTTACAATTGCAGCAAAGATAACGTGACGAATTGCATTAAGCTCTTCCTGCAACTCAATCTGACGCTGTTTGAGTTTCTCGTCGGTCTGGTTGGTATCGATATATAACATCGCCATATCAGAAAGCTGAGATTCAAGGGTGCTCAGGAAATCTTTCTTGTCTATCTGATCACCCGTTTTCTTCAAATCCATAAAAACACCCGGCTTGGAACAACGGAAAGCAACCTCAAAATCACACAGATATTCATTAAATTCTCTCTGAATTCTACACAACTCTGCCGCTCTGCCTTCTGGAGTCTTGATATCCATACCCGTGATACAAAATACATGTTTCTTACCTTCTGCATGAAAAACAGCTTTGCCAGCCTCATGCTTCGTATAATCAATCCCCATTCCTTCGCTTACCTGGGTTAACCATCCAAGCATATAAAAAATATCGCCATCTGAAACCGAAGCTTCAGGAATTTCCCGATTAAGAAAGGTAAGGGAGGCACATAAAGTGAGATAGTCGCCATGTGACAACTCCGAACGTGCCTCGGCTAAAGCCTGCTCTACATTTCTTTTTACTTTCATCGTTTAACTAAAATTAATTGTTAAAAAATTACTCTTTCTCTGCTCTTTTCCTAGCCAGCTGCAAGTCGCGCTGAAGCGGCTCCATGGCATGACTGTATTTGAGCTGAGGCAGACTTTTGATGGTATGGGCATCTAGGTTATAATACTTCTTCAACAGGGTAGCGTACTTTCGAACGCCATTCTTGTTAATACTATCCACAGCAATGTCGTATGCAGTCAAGAATCTGTCTATCTGGTCTTTACGGCTACGGTTGGACTTCAACTTGGAGCGAAAGGCTATGGCACCCAGGTTGATGTTCTTGTTGCGGCTGTCCATCAGTACCACATTCTGAGCCATTCGTGCCCTGGTAGCATAAGGCTCAGGCAGGAGCATGGCATCCATCTCATTGTTAAGAAGCATGCTCAGGCGAATGTTCAAATCGTTGATCTGCACGCGATACACCTCGTACTTCGGCTTCGCACTGTCGATGGCGAGGTCGGCGAGATAATCAGTGGCAGAATGGCGGGTGATGGCTATCATCTTGTCGGACAACTGCTTGAGTTCCGACACACGTGCCTTTCTATTGGAGATTAACTGCCAATAGAGATTGGTTGACACGGGATAGAAGAGCGGCACTCCCTTCTTCTCGATGCGGGCAGCACGAACCAGGTCGGTCACCGTTCCCTCTACCCTGCCACGGGCGATGGCGGTATCACAGTCCATCTGGGCATTATAGCGATACAGATGCACCGTTACTCCCTGCTTCAGGAAGAGGCTGTCTTCGTATGCCAGATATACCGGAAGGCAATCGAGCGTAGGCATCACACCAATCTTCAGGGAAGCCCTGTCGATGCTGTCGAGGCGAGCTTTCTCCTGCTTGCTCAGCCGATGACGCTCCTGTTCGGAATGTCCACAACCCGACATTCCGAACAAGAGTACAGAAACCAAGCATATCATCAATGATAATTTCTTCATAACAAATTATTCTACGTAGAGAACGAGTCCCTTCAAATACTCACCCTCAGGGTGATAGATATTGATAGGATGGTCGGCTGGCTGATGCAGCTGGTGCAGGATGCGCACCTTTCTGCCAGCCTGGGCAGCTGCGGTAAACACAGCGTTGCGGAAGTTATCCTTGGTAACCACCTGCGAACAGCTGAAGGTGAAGAGGATTCCACCCTTCTTGATGCGCTGCAATCCCTTGACATTAAGACGGGTATAGCCCTTCAAGGCATTGCGCAAGGCAGCACGATGCTTGGCAAAGGCAGGAGGATCAAGAATGATGAGATCATACTGCTGATCGTGCTCATCAAGATACTTGAAGGCATCCTCGCAGAAAGCCTCATGGCGTGCATCGCCAGGGAAATTCAAGGCGATGTTCTCATTGGTCAGTTCCACAGCCTTGGCACTGCTATCCACCGAGTGAACAGCCTTGGCGTTGCCACGCATGGCATAGACTGAGAAACCGCCGGTATAGCAGAACATGTTGAGTACACTCTTGCCCTTGGCATAATGCTCAAGCAAAGAACGGTTCTCACGCTGATCGATGAAGAAACCGGTCTTCTGACCACGCAACCAGTCGATATGGAACTTCAATCCATTCTCCACAGCCACATCATCGGCATCACCGCCCAGGATAAAGCCATTCTCCTGACGCAGGTCGGCCTTATAAGGCAAGGTGGTCTCACTCTTATAATAGATATTCTGCAGCTCATCGCCCATCACCTCTTTCAAGGCCTTGGCAATCTCCATGCGGCAAACGTGCATGCCCACACTGTGAGCCTGCATCACGGCAGTAGGACCATAGCAGTCGATAACCAGTCCGGGCAGGTTATCTCCCTCGCCATGCACCAGTCGATAGGTGTTGTTATCCGGATTGCCTGCGATATCCACCGCCAGGCGCATCCTGTAAGCCGACTCCAGGCGGGCGCGCCAGAACTCATCATCGATGGCAACATCGCTGAATGAGAGCACACGCACGGCGATAGATCCAATCTGATAATGACCTACCGCAATGAAATCGCCAGCGTGGGTAAACACTCTAACAATCTCACCCTCTTCTATATCATTGTCCATGCGCTGGATAGCACCGGAGAAAATCCATGGGTGGAATCTCTTGAGAGATTCTTCCTTACCTTTCTTTAAATATACGTTCTTATACATTATTATATATAGGGGTTATAATTCGTCAATCTCGTAATCGCCAGTCTGGGTGAGGCGATTGAATTCCTCATATAGGTTGATGCAGCACCAGGCATCTGTGGCAGCATACAGGCACTGGGAATCGCGGAGTTCGTTGGCCTCCCAATTGCTCAGGCGCTGTGCCTTGCTGATTTTCTGATGAAACAGGTTGGCATAGAGTTTCTGCAAACTCATATCCTTGATGCCGAAATCCTTTGCCACATCCTGCAACTCCACAAAATAACCTGCCTTGAACTCGCAGCGGCGATGCAACTGCAGGAGGTCATCATGCCAGGAAAGGCCAACCTTCGGCACCTTCGTGTCTTCCAGGAAACGGATGATGGCAGGCGTCATGCCCGTATGATGCAGACGGAATAGATAACAGCGGGTACGACTACTCACCTGCAGCAGCGACACCTGGTAGTGATGACCCTTGGAGAAGCTAGGTCGCGTCTCCGTATCCACTCCCAAAACGTCTTGTTGCAAGAGGTAATCCACTGCGGCATCTGTATCCTCAGCCTTATCTATCACAATCACCTTACCTGGGAAAAGAACCCTTGGCAAACTGTTGACTGTTTTCTTGTCAAAACTCGTGAAAATAATCTTCATTTTACATTTTATTCATTACAAGTTGCAAAATTAAAAAAAAAAGCCGAGAAAAAGGATTGTTTCTCGCACTTTTTTACTAATTTTGCAGAGAAATATTTTAAAACAAGATAAAAATGGCAAGAAAAAAGACTTCAGGCAGAGCTAAATCATTTAGCGAAGCCATTGGTTTACAATATATTTTCAACAATACCATCACCGATTTCTTCCTCGGACTCGCCCTGGTGGTGATGGCTGTGGTTTTAATCATCGCTATGGTTTCATTCATCAATACGGGTGCAGCTGACCAAAGTCTGCTAGAAAACCTGAGACCGGGCGAATGGACCAACACCGAAAAGCAGTTTCAGAACTACTGCGGTTCGCTGGGTGCCATCATCTCCTACTGGCTGATGGCAGTGAACTTCGGATTCCCAGCCTTCCTGCTTCCATGTTTCGTGGTGATGGCAGGATTCCAGCTGATGCATGTATATAACATCAACCTGTGGAAATGGTTCCTCAGCATGATGATTATCATGATATGGTCGAGCATCACCTTCGCCAAGTTCCTCACCCCGCTGATGGGCAGCCTCATCTTCAACCCGGGCGGCAAGCACGGACTCTACGTGGTGCAGAACCTGGAGAACGTGGTAGGTCCTCCCGGACTCACCGCCATCCTCCTCTTCGTGGCAGTAGCCTTCCTCACCTATCTCACCACCGAGACCATCACCATCGTGAGAAAGGCACTCAACCCTATCGGATATATATCTAATAAGGTGAAGTTCGAAATCACCAACCATGGAGATTCGAACACGGAAGACATAGACCTGGCTTACCAGAACGCAGAAAGAGGCAGGGACATGGATGAAGAGGAAGAGCAGACTCCAGAGAAGGAAGAGCCTGAGAAGGAAGAGGCAAAACAGGAAACTCCTGCGCAGCAGAATAGCGAAGAGAAGAAGCCGCAGGTGGTGGATCTCGATGCCAACAAGGAAGAGAATGAAACGGAAGGCAGCGTAGCCAATGCTACGGTAAACCCTACAGAACCGATAGCTACCACCACCACTCCAAGTGCTACCCCTAGCTTCCTGGAGATGAAAAGAAAGCAGCGTGCCGAGAAAGCGGAACGAGAAAGAATGGAGATGGAAGCTGCCGCTGCCGCATCGGAGCATGTGGGCATGGACATCTCAGTGGCTTTGAGCGAGGAGAAGGCTACCAGCAACACGGTGAGCAACGCCGAGGTACTCAATACGCCAATCAACCCGAAGGAGCCTTTCACCAAATACAAGTACCCTACCCTCAACCTGCTGAAGAAATACGACGACCAGGAGGTTTCCATCGACGAGGAGGAGCAGAAGGCAAACAAGAACCGCATCATCGAAGTGCTCAACAACTTCGGCGTGCAGATTAAGACCATCCGAGCTACGGTGGGACCGACCATCACCCTCTATGAGATTCAGCCTGCCGAGGGCGTGCGCATCTCGAAGATCAAGAACCTGGAGGATGACATCGCCCTGAGCCTCGCGGCACTGGGTATCCGTATCATCGCCCCTATCCCGGGCAAGGGAACCATCGGTATCGAGGTGCCTAACGCCAAGGCGAACATCGTAAGCATGGAGAGCATTCTGAACTCAAAGAAGTTCCAGGAAACCAAGATGGAACTGCCTATCGCATTGGGAAAGACCATCACCAACGAGGTGTTCATGGTGGATTTGGCTAAGATTCCTCACCTGCTCGTTGCCGGTGCCACCGGTCAGGGTAAGTCTGTTGGTTTGAACGCCATCATCACTTCCCTGCTCTACAAGAAGCATCCTAACGAGTTGAAGCTGGTGCTCATCGACCCTAAGAAGGTGGAGTTCAGCGTATATTCACGCATCACCAACAAGTTTATGGCTGCCGTTCCGGATGAGGAGGAGCCTATCATCACCGATGTAACCAAGGTGGTGAGAACGCTGAACAGCCTCTGCGTGCTGATGGACAGCCGCTACGACCTGCTGAAGAAGGCGGGAGCCAGAAACATCAAGGAGTATAATCAGAAATACGTGAACCACAGACTGAAACTGACTGATGGTCACGAATTTATGCCATACATCGTGGTGATTATCGATGAGTTTGGAGATTTGATCATGACAGCCGGCAAGGAGGTAGAGCTTCCTATCGCCCGCATCGCCCAGCTGGCACGTGCCGTGGGTATCCACATGATCATCGCTACCCAGCGTCCTACCACCAGCATCATCACCGGTAACATCAAGGCCAACTTCCCTGGACGTATCGCCTTCAAGGTGACATCTGCCATCGACTCCAAGACCATCCTTGACAGAACCGGTGCCAACCAGTTGATAGGTCGTGGTGACATGCTCTACCTGAACGGCAACGAGCCAGTGCGTGTACAGTGTGCCTTCGTAGATACACCGGAGATTGAGCGCATCAACGAATACATCTGCAATCAGCCTGGTCCTATCGAACCGATGGAGTTGCCTGAGCCTGCCAGCGAGGATGGCGGTGCAGGAGGTTCAGGCAGCGTGGATGCCCGCAACCTGGATCCATATTTCGAGGAGGCAGCCCATGCCATCGTTCTATCGCAGCAGGGCAGCACCAGTATGATTCAGCGTAGGTTCAGCATCGGCTACAACCGCGCCGGCAGACTGATGGACCAGCTTGAAGCAGCAGGCATCGTGGGAGCCGCACAGGGCAGCAAGCCAAGAGAGGTGCTCCTGCAGGATGAAAACCAGCTCAACACATTGCTGATGCAGCTGAGAAACTCGTAAGTAAACGCCCTGAAAGGGCAAAAGCATTTAAACCTTGAAGCCACAGAAGCGTCTAACATTTTTAAAAAGCAGCGCTTCTGCGGCTTTATATGTAGTAATGAACAAAATAAACAGCAAGGATATGAAAAAGATTTTAGCCATCGCTTTCGCAGCGATGATGAGCCTCGGCACCATGGCGCAAACCGCCCAGCAGGTGCTCGACAAGACCGCTGCCGTTATCGGCAACAAAAAGGGCGCTACCGCCAACTTCAAGATGTCAAGTCCGAAATTCGGTTCGGCTAGCGGCTCCATCACCATCAAGGGCAACAAGTTCAATGCCCGTACTCCACAAGCCATCGTATGGTTCAACGGCAAGACCCAGTGGTCGTACATGAAGAAAACCAACGAGGTGAACGTGAGCAATCCTACCCAGGCACAGCAGATGTCGATGAATCCCTATACCTTCATCCACATCTACAAGACAGGATATAAAAGCACTCTCAAGACTGTGGGCAGCAACTATCAGGTGCATCTCGTAGCCAACAACCAGAAGCGCAGCGTGGCTGAGATGTATATCACCATCAACAAGAGCACCCACGTGCCTTCGCAGATCAAGATGAGACAGGGCTCCACCTGGAGCACCATCAATATTTCTGGCTTCAAGGCAAAGAACATCTCTAACAGTGCCTTCACCTTCAACAGCAAGGAATTCCCAGGCGCAGAAGTCATTGACTTAAGATAGAAAAAGCTTTATAAATATTTAAAACCAAACTAAAATGAAAGATCTTACAGCTATTCTAAAACAGTTCGACATCATTGGAACTGTAAAAGAGGTAAAACCTCTCGGTAACGGACTCATCAACGACACCTACAAGGTGACAACAGCAGAAGCCGATGCCCCAGACTATGTTCTGCAGCGCATCAACGACTCCATCTTCACCGATGTAGACCTGCTGCAGCGCAATATTGAGGAGGTTACTACCCACATCCGCCAGCAATTAGAAGCCAAGGGCGCTGACGACATCAACCGCAAGGTGCTTACCTTCGTCAAGGCCGGCAACGGCAAGACCTATGTAAAAGATGCAGACCAGCAGTACTGGCGCGTCTCTGTATTCATCCCTCGTGCCATTACCCAGGAGGCAGTGAACCCAGAGAGTTCCTACTACGCAGGCAAGACCTTCGGTGAATTCGAGGCTCAGCTCACAGATATCACCGACCGCCTCGGCGAAACCATCCCAGATTTCCACAACATGGAACTACGCCGCGACCAGCTGCGCCAGGCAATCAAGGAAGACCGTGCCGGACGAGCAGAAGGCGTGAAGGACTTCATTGCCGACATCGAGAAGTATATGGACGAGATGTGTCTCTGCCAGCGCCTCTTCCGCGAGGGCAAGTTGCAGAAGCACGTTTGCCACTGCGATACCAAGGTGAACAATATGATGTTTGACGAGGAAGGCCGCGTATTGTGCGTCATCGACCTCGACACCGTGATGCCATCCCTCTTCGTGAGCGACTACGGTGATTTCCTCCGCACGGCAGCCAATACCATCGCCGAGGATTCACCAGAGTTCGAGAAGATAGATTTCCGCATGGACATCTTCGAGTCATTCACCCGCGGTTATGTGGAATCAGCCTCAGCCTTCCTTTCTCCTTTGGAAATTTCCCTGCTTCCTCATGCTGCCGAACTCTTCCCATACATGCAGGCAGTACGCTTCCTCTGGGATTACCTCAACGGCGACCATTACTGGAAGTGCAAGTATCCAGAACACAACCTGGTAAGAGCCCAGAACCAGTGGCATCTCTTCCTGAAGGCGAAGGAACACGAGGCAGAGATGAAGACGTTCATCGAAAAACTGTAATTAAAGAAGTTAAGAAGTTAAAGGAGTTAAAGGAGTTAAGAAGTTAAAGGAGTTAAGACGTATGTTTTCTTGCTAAAAACTACGTTCAAAAGACTATTGTCTTAACTCCTTAACTTCTTAACACCTTAACTCCATAACCTAAAAGAAACAATGAGTAATATTTACAAGAAATTATCTGTTGGCAACCTGATGGCAATGGCGGTAACCTTGCCTATGGTTGCCAACACAACCAACACAGCATCATCTCCCCTGCTTCCGTCCGCTCCCGATGCCCAGAAGGCAGCCCAGGCCGCGAAGGCGGGAGATGTCCAGATTCTCAGAATCAATCCTACGCTGGTGGAGATTGTCTTCGCCAACCAGCAACGTGTCGCCGTAGATTTCTATGGCGAAAGTGTTTTCCGTATCTTCGAAGATCGTAACGATGGCGTGATGAGAGCGCCCGAAGCTAAGCCTGAGGCAAGCATCCTGGTGGATAATCCACGCACTTCAGTAAACAAGCTGAATGTGGAGGAAAAGGACAACTCCATCATCGTTTCTACCGGAAAGGCACAGGTCATCTTCGACAAGGCTACCCAGCTCTTCAAGATCATCAACCTGGAAAACGGAAAGACCGTGGCTGAGCAGATCGCACAGGCACAGTTTACACCTGAAAAGGTAACCCTCAGCCTGCGCGAACAGCCGGATGAGTATTTCTTCGGTGGTGGCGTACAGAACGGAAGATTCTCTCACAAGGGTGAGAAAATCGAAATCGTCAACACCAACAACTGGGTAGATGGAGGAGTGGCTTCCCCTGCCCCATTCTATTGGTCTACCGCCGGCTACGGCTTCATGTGGAACACCTTTAAGCCAGGTCTCTACGACTTCGGTTCTACCCACAACGGAAAAGTAGAACTCTCTCACGAATCCAAGAACTTAGACGTTTTCTTCATGGTGGGCGAAAAGCCTACAGATTTGCTCGATGGCTATTACCAGCTCACCGGCAACCCTGTATTGCTGCCTAAGTTCGGCTTCTACGAAGGTCATCTCAATGCCTACAACCGCGACTACTGGAAGGAAACCGACAATGCCAACGCCATGGTTTTCGAAGATGGCAAAGCCTATAAGGAAAGTGCCAGCGACAAGACCGGCATCAAGGAATCACTGAACGGCGAGAAGAACAACTACCAATTCTCGGCTCGTGCGGCCATCGACCGATACATCAAGCACGACATGCCATTGGGCTGGTTCCTGCCTAACGACGGATATGGAGCCGGATATGGCCAGGACAGCACCCTGGACGGAAACATCCAGAACCTGAAGAAGTTTGGAGATTACGCCCGCAAGCACGGTGTGGAAATCGGACTCTGGACACAGTCTGACCTGCACCCAAAGCAAGGCATCGAGGCGCTTCTGCAGCGTGATATCGTGAAGGAGGTGGGACATGCAGGCGTAAGAGTACTCAAGACCGATGTGGCCTGGGTAGGCGACGGCTATTCGTTCGGACTGAATGGTGTATCTGACGTGGCTCAAATTATGCCTTACTATGGCGAGAATGCCCGTCCGTTCATCATCTCGCTTGATGGCTGGGCCGGCACACAGCGCTATGCATCCATCTGGTCGGGCGACCAGACCGGTGGCGACTGGGAGTACATCCGCTTCCACATCCCTACCTTCATCGGTGCCGGACTTTCGGGAATCTCCAATATCACATCCGATAACGATGGTATCTTCGGCGGAAAGAATCCGATAGTGAACATGCGCGAGTTTGAATGGAAGGCCTTCACCGCAATGGGATTGAACATGGATGGCTGGGGCAGAAATGCCAAGTATCCGCATATCCTGGGCGAACCGGCAACTTCCGTGAACCGCTGGTATCTGAAACTCAAGTCGGAGCTGATGCCTTACATCTACACCGCTGCCCACGAGGCCGTGACCGGCAAACCGCTGGTAAGAGCGATGTTCCTCGACGACGCCAACCCTTATACCCTGGGCAAGGCTACACAGTATCAGTTTATGTGCGGTCCATCCTTCCTCGTGGCTCCTATCTACAAGGAGACCAAGATGGACAAGGAGGGCAACGATATCCGCAACGGCATCTACCTGCCAGAAGGCGAATGGGTAGATTACTTCAGCGGACATATATATAAAGGTGGAAGAATCATCAACGAGTATGATGCTCCTTTCTGGAAACTGCCTGTCTTCGTAAAGCGAGGCGCCATCATTCCGATGGTAAATCCTAACAACAATGTATCGCAGATAGACAATACCCAGCGCATCTTCGAACTCTATCCATACGGCGAATCAGATTACGCCCTCTATGATGATGACGGCAAGACCGAGCTCTATCGCCTGGGCGAACATGCCTCTACCCACATCCACTCTTCCCTGCAGAAGAACCGTCTCACCGTCCATATCGACAAGACCGTGGGCAGCTTCCAGGGACAGGAGAAGAATCAGGCTACAGAGCTGCGCATCAACCTGAGTCAGATGCCTAAGAAGCTGACGGCGAAGATGGGCGGAAAGAGCGTGAAGCTGACCCAGGTGAATTCGCTCGATGAACTCAACAACACCGAGAATTCATGGTTCTACAACGAGGCTCCTCAACTGAACCGCTTTGCCACCAAGGGCAGCGAGTTCGAGAAAAAGGATATCCACAAGAACCCGATGGTATATGTACATCTGGCTAAGACCGACATCACCGCCAACGATGTAGAGCTCCGCATGGACGGATATCAGATGGACGATGCCGATGCGATGCTCCACTCTACCGGTGCTTTAGCTGCTCCTCAGGCAAGCATGAAGGAAAACAAGAACGCCAACAAGGCATTCACCCTCACTGCAGCATGGGATGCACAGGCCAACGCCGACTACTACGAGATGAAGGTGGATGGCATGATTCACTCTACCATCCGCGGCACCGAGTTCACCGTAGAGAACCTGAAGCCGGAGACCGACTACGAAGTTCAGGTGAGAGCAGTGAACAAGGATGGCGTATCAGACTGGACTACCCTGCAGGCACATACCATCAAGGATCCTCTGGACGAGGCCATCCATG
>ERZ1031701.29-NODE-29-length-15407-cov-9.485409_pt1 | contig 15407 bp, 13 predicted proteins | sample MGYA00518737_ERZ1031701 | MGnify/ENA primary metagenome ERZ1031701 (study PRJEB33719, sample SAMN04261224) | wastewater metagenome | biome: rural village; feature: human; material: feces | host: Homo sapiens | place: El Salvador | collected 2013-01-07 ...
TTGAGAATCTTGTATCCTAACCATTAGATGAATCGACCAACGGTGCAATTTTGAACTCCGCTTGCGGAAGGTGGGGGATTCGAACCCCCGGTACGGTAAACCCGCACGTCAGTTTAGCAAACTGGTGGTTTCAGCCACTCACCCAACCTTCCAATCGGATATTGTTGCCAAATCAACAAGCATCGTTCTCAAATGCGGGTGCAAAGATACTACATTTTTTTTGTTCCACCAAATTTTTCTGCAACTTTTTTCAAGAAATATGCATATTTTCTTGATTTTTCTTGTTTTTGGGAGGAATTATAGGGGATAAGCTGACTTTGTCAACAAAAAAGGAGGCAGATTTACCAATTATTGGAAATCTGCCTCCTGTAGGAAAGGGTCGCTCGATGATGTGATGAAACTCCGAATGTCATAAACATTTGAGAGCTCTCCGCTTTTGTAATCCACCGGCTTTACAGCTTAGTTGACATGTCAGTTTATGTGGCCCGCCATAGGCAAGAGAAGTCTTCTCGGTTTCATAAGTGTAATTTGATGAGTATCCCGATCGAACCGACACGACCCTTATATCTTTGTCGAATAGACATAGCATGGGCTATCATCTACCGATAGAAGTCTTTGGGTTTTCTATACTGCAAAGATAATGCAATCTTTTGAAACTACCAAATCTTTGAGCCGATTTTTTCGAAAAATCTTCTCTCTCTCAAATCAGGACTCCTTTTTCTTCAATTCTTCGTATATTTCCTCGAAATGTTTTCTCAGTTCTGCCTTGTTGTCGATGATATTGCGCAGTTCCTTCAGCGCTTTCTCATTCGGCGAATTGGGTATCCATAACTTGATGTAGCCATTTCGGGAATATTTCTCGTCCATGTGGTCAGAGAATCGCTTCCATTGTTCCTCCTTGTCTTTTTCCGGATAGTTTTCCTTGCCATATTCGATGGCACGAAGGAATATCTCGTGTACATCAATGTCGCGGTCGGCTTCGGCTACTATCTTTCCATAGATGCTTCGGGGCTGGCGACTGGAGGAGGCGCGGTGGTCTTCCACGGCTTCCTTCATAATCTTGATTTGTTCTGCGTTGAACCAGCGTTTCAACCGGGCATCTGCCTGGAGTATCTTGCCACTGGTAAGGTGGTGGATGGCTCTAGGGCCGCTCATGCCCAGGTCGTGGTAGGCGGCAACGATATAAACCATGTCGATGTCGGCACCTGTTACAGGTACGAGTTTCAGGGCGTTTCTGATGACACGGGTCACGTGGCGCAATCCGTGGCTCTCGCCAAACTCCGTATATTTGGGCAGGATTTGTGTTTCCACAAACTGCATGATTTCCAGATTTACTTGTTGCCTCATATTCTTTTCCTTTTATTATATATAATGTACGCGCGTACATTATTATTTATGTATTATAATCAATTCATCATTCCTATGATGATGAAGGTGGATATGATGCCGAAGGCGAAGATGTTGAGAGCTGTATAGCCCAGCACCTTGTTCAGCATTCTGCCTTCTCCTATCTTTTTCATCTTGGCGAAAGTTCTGTTGTGCAGTACTAGACATACAGCAGCGAAAGGCAAAAACTTAGAATCTGCATCGTAGGCAAGTGCACCGTAGATGTTGATTCCTATCATGATAAGGATGCCGATGTTACCCAGGGCGCAGTAGAGACGCTTGCCGTTTTTCTTGCCGATGTGAACAATCAGGGTTTTCTTGCCGGCTTTTATATCATTGTCGTGGTCTCGATAGTTGTTCAGAATGAGCAGCGTATCTACTACCAGTCCGCAGGCGATGGAAGTCAGTATGGCTTCTGCTGATACAGTCTGTATTCCTTCAGGCATGACCAGGTAGTAGGTGCAGCAGACCGGCACGATGCCGAAAAAGAGAAGTACCAGCAAGTCGCCCAATCCCAAATAACTCAACTTGGTGGTATAGAGAAAACAGAAGAGAACGCAGCAGATACCCACGATGATCATCTCCTTTCCACCATAAAAGGCGAGAGGCAAACCGATGGCGCAACCCAGAAGGGTAGTGATGATGATGCCCCATTTCATGGCTTTCATGGTAATCCAGCCTTCTGCGCAGGCTCGCTTCGGTCCCAGTCGGGTTTCATCGTCGTTGCCATGCTTGAAATCGAAGAAGTCGTTCACGAAGTTGGAGTCTATCTGCATCACCCAAGCAAAGAGCAGGCAGAGCAGGGCAGGAACCCATTGGCAGTTGGCACTTGAATCCTTGTATGCCAGGGCTGTGCCTAGCATCACTGGTACTGCCGCAGCCGACAGCGTCTTGGGGCGGGCGGCGAGAAACCAGGCTTTTAGTGAATTTGTCTTTACCATCATATTTTTTGCTTTAAAATTAATAGGAGCGAGGTGTCGTCCCCGCTCCTAATCATTATGTTTTGTAAAAGTTGCTTCTTGCTTAGTTGAAGAAGTTCCAGCTTACACCCATTCTGAATATACGTTCGTTCATCGGATAATGTGGGGTAAAGAAGTAGTTCTTGTCTCCCTGACCTGCATTCAGGTGGCTCATCATCACGAAGAAGCGGGTGTGCTTGATGTGTACGTTGGCGTAGGCATTGACGATAGGGTAGTTGCCCACCTTCACGTTCTTGTCGCCATTGCCCTGTACGGTGTATTGTCCTATATAAGGAGAATAGTCGGGCGCCTCGTAGCTTGTAAAGTATCTGGCATCTGCACCCAGTTCGATGTTGAGCACCTTCACCACCTTGAACTTGATGAAGAGGTTGGTGTATACATTGAGGTCTGGCACAGGCAGGGCGCTCTTGCTGCTGGTATGCTGGTAGGTAATCATGTTCTGCCAGTTGAAGATGCCAAACTGGAAGTCCTGCTGCAGTTGTGCCGTGAGCAGATTAATGGCTTCACCGCTTTGCATCGGAGTCACCGTTACGCCTGTTCGCAGTCCGTTTTCCGTGATGTTATACTGCTGCGAGAAGTAGGTGTAGTTCTTGATTTCATCCACAGCCACTCGCAGGGTGGTATTGGTTTTTCCGAATCTCAGGGTACCCATGATGCGGGTATGGATAATCTTGCTCAAGTCGTTGTCCCACCAGAGATGGCGGGCGTGATACTTGCGATAGTAGAACGTTGGATTTTCGTGGTGGATGAAGGCATCACCCCTCACCTGTACGGTATCTCCCAGGAATGGCAGGTTGATATCCACATTGCCGTCTACTGCGAATGTTCCGGCGTCTACTCCGGTCAATCCCACTTCGCCTACTACATTATAGTGAAGGGTCTTTCCCTGGGTCTTGCTCAGCTGTCCGCCCACGCTCAGCGCATGTTCGTTGTATTTGGTGAATCCGCCTTCCATGTCTGGCAATTCATAATGTCGGAGGTCATAGCTGGCGAAAGCCTTCAAGCCAGCCTTAGCCCATTTGCTGAATCCTTCGAGCGTTCCCATCGCAATGGTGTTCTTGATGCGCCAGTGCTTGGTCTGGTCGTAGATGGAATCGCCAGTAAATTTGCCGGCATCGTAATACTCTTTGAGATAGTAATCCTGTGGAGTCTGGTATGCCTGGTAAATACGTTTGTAATTATCAAACTGAACGGTATGGATGAAGCTGGTTACAGGCACATATTCAGACTTGTAGAAGAGAGAGTCTTGTGACTTTTTCTTCTCCAGGGCAAGAAGACTGTCGGCAGCCGCTTTTCCGTTTACGGCAATGCGGGTGCTGTCGCTCTTGAAATCCTTTCCTGCTCCGAAAACCAAGTCTTTCTCGTTCTTCTTGTCTTCTTTGGCTGGTTCATTTCCGGCGATTTTTGCGTTGTCAGGGCGTCCTGAGAATTTCTTCTGATTTTTCTCGAAGTCTTTCTCGTCAAACTTCTTTCCCTGCTCTTTCGCTTTCTTGCGAGCTTCATCCTTCGCTTCCTCTGCAGCGTTCTCCTTGGCAGAAGCCATGGCGAACTTCTTGGCTTTTATCTCTTCCTCCGTCATCTTCACTTTGCGGCTGAATCCCACGTTGTAGCGATGGGTGAAGAAGATGTGCTGGTTGTCGTTACGATTCCAGTTCTGCTGCAAGACGGTAGGGATTTCGTTCGAAGCATAGTTGTCTGTAAACAGCTCAGGATGCTTGATGTAGTCATCGTTGGTGATACCTCCGTTTTCCGTCACCTTCTGGTGGTTCGTGCTGAAGAGGATATGCGCCTGATAGCGGTCGCCCAGATAGGAAGTCCACATGGTGTATTTGAAGTGGGCGGTGCTTTGGGCATCGTAGAATCCGCGGCCATACTTGTAGTCGAATCTGAATCCGCCACCCAGTTGCTTGTTGGCATTTACGGCAAACACAGCTCTGAAGTCATCCTCGCCATTGGTTCTGTTACCACAGCTGTTGAGCGTGATATTGGTGATAGGCGAGTAGGTGTTGGTGAAGTGGAAGTCGCTCACGGGGGTGACGATGTTGTCGTATGGTTCCGTGAACATAAAGTTGCCCTGCGTATTGCGGCGGTCGATGAAGATACGGTTGATGCGGGCGGTACCCATGTTGCCCAGGGTATTGTATTCTCCACGCAATCCTTCAGTGAAGGTGGTGTTTTGATACATTGCCTGCATGGTGTCAACCACGGCAGCCTTGATATCGCCGAATCTCTCGTCCACAGTCCACACCCTGATGCCCTTCGGGATTTCCTTGTCCGAACCTAGTGAGTCGGTGTTCACCTTGTTACTGGTAATGGGGCGGAACTGCGAATCTTCGTTATAGTTAAAATCGCTTTGTGCCGCAACCGGTAGGGTCGCAGCACAAACTAAGAGTGATGAGAATAGTATTTTCTTCATTTAAATCTTGATTCTTGATGATAGAAACGCTGGTTTTGAGCCATGCGTCTATTTCTTGAATAATCGGATGCAGACTTCGGCTATCTTCATGATGACGCCGATGATGAGCAGGATGTTGGCGATGGTGTGGTCGTCCATCTGGGTCCAGAGGATGACACCCACTACGGCAAACAGCATGAAGCCGATGTTGAGCCAATTGCGCACTGCCAGCATGTTGCTTTTGTCAGCGTATTCCAATCGGCGATGGCGGCGATGTTCCGGGCGCACGGCATAGCTGGTTTGTGGCTGTGCGGTGGTCTCGGTAGTTTCCTTGTTTTCTGTATTCTTGATATCCATGATAAATGGTTTGATGATTTCTTACTAATACGTTTATTATTTTACCAATTATGTTTATTGCTTTACCAATGCAGTCAAATCGTTGAAAATCTGGTCCTTGCGGTCGATGGTGAGTCGGCGGAACTTACCGAATATCTTGGCAAGGTTTGTCTTCTTCTTGTTGAGGGCATACTTGTCGGTAATTACTTCCTCGGCAGGAGCCTTGAATCCGGTGCTTCTGTCTTCTTCGTAAATGTAGTAGAGACGCTCAAGGGTCAGCGTGAGGTGGTTGTCCTTGATAGAAGCCACGAGGTTGTACTTGAACTCAGTGCGGTCGAGCGAGATGAATGAGCTGCTGAAGACAAGCCATTCGTCCATGGTGTTGGCGATGATATGCTGGTCTTTGTTCACCAGTGCCATTCTGCTCTTGATGTTGTTCTCGCCCTGAGTCAGTTCGCTCATGTATTGGTAAACGATGTTGTAGATTTCGTCAGCGCTCTTTCCGTTGGCGTCAGTATCGAGTGTAAACTCTATCTTTCCTTCTGAATTGATGGTAACGGCACCATCCAGGTATTTTGCATCTGCCTTGATGACAGCGCCTTGAGCGTTTTTCTCTACTTTCTTCACCTCTGCTTTCTTGGGTTCGGCAGTAGGAATCGCCCAACCGGAAGTGGTCTTGGTCTGCTGGCTCTGGGTCTTGTTGGCTTCCGCCTTCGTTTTAGCAGCTTCTGCCTTCACTTTCTCTGTCTCAGCCTTGATTTTCTCAGCTTCCGCCTTTGTCTTGGCAGCCTCAGCTTGTAGCTTGGCAGCCTCAAGAGCCTTCTTGGCTTCCTCCAAATCCTTTTGTGCTTTCTCCAGCTGTTGCTGCGGTGTCAGCACTGTCTGAGCCTGCATCGTCAGGGCTGGGAGCAGCACGAGTATCGAGATGAATAACTTTTTCATTTTCCGAATATTTTATGTTCTGTTTTTACAACCTACAAAGTTATTGAAAATTCTGCGAATATCCTATTATTATAACATATATTTATAAATTCTTTCGCAAAGTTAACATTGGTAAATAGTATGGGGGGCTTGCGAAAGGAGAAAAATCGGGAAAAGAAATCGGATTTCAGAGTGAGGAGAAGTGCTATTAAAAACTTTAATAAGGCGTCGGAAACTGTTACGAAAGATTACGATAGTATAAGAAAACTTAAAAAAGCATAGAAAAGAGATAGGTTTCCACCCCAAAATGGGGGTAATGATTCCGCTCGAATCATTTTTTTTAGTAACTTTGCAGAAAAATAAAAATAATGATTTAAAAAGAAAGGAACAAGATTATATGCCGTTAAGATTACCGGATAAGCTGCCAGCAATTGAATTGCTGAAGCACGAGAATATTTTCGTGATGGATGAGAGCCGTGCGCACAATCAGGAAATCAGACCTCTGAAGATTTGTGTGCTCAATCTCATGCCGCTCAAGATTACCACCGAGACCGACTTGGTGCGTTTGCTCTCCAACACCCCGTTGCAGTTGGAGGTGTATTTCATGAAGCTCAAGAGTCATACTCCCAAGAATACGCCTATTGAGCACATGATGATGTTCTATAAGGATTTCTACGAACTTTCTAAGCAGAAGTTCGATGGCATGATTGTGACAGGTGCACCTATCGAGACAATGGAGTATGAGGATGTGCAGTATTGGGACGAAATCACTGAGATATTCGACTGGGCCCGTACCCACGTTACCTCTACGCTCTATATCTGCTGGGGTGCGCAGGCAGGACTCTATCACTTCTATGGAGTTCCTAAGTATCAGTTGGACAAGAAAATGTTCGGCATCTTTCCTCAGAAACCGTTGGATCCGTCGCAGCCTATCTTCAGAGGCTTTGATGACATCTTCTATATGCCGCATAGCCGCCATACCGAGGTGCGCCGCGAGGACATAGAGAAAGTGCCTGGACTCGACATCATCGCTGAGTCGCCGGATAGTGGCGTGAGCATCGTGATGGCAAGGGGAGGAAGAGAGTTCTTCGTTACCGGACATCTGGAGTATGCGCCTAACACCCTGGACAAGGAGTACAAGCGCGACATGGGCAAGCGCGACGATGTGGAACTGCCGAAGAATTACTATTATAACGACGACCCTAATGAGGCGCCGTTGGTAACCTGGCGTGCTCATGCCAACCTCTTCTATAGCAACTGGATTAACTATTACGTTTACCAGGAGACTCCTTACAACATTGATGATATCAAGTAAGTTGGGAGTGAGAAGTTAGGAGTTTTACGCTGAGCGTTATTGCCCAGATAAAGAAGTTTTTAAATTATGGAACAAGAAAAAGACAATAAAGTTTCCCCAAGAAAGCTAGAGCTTCTGGCCCCAGCTAAAAATTTGGAGTGTGGCATTGCCGCCATTGATCATGGTGCCGATGCCGTGTATATTGGCGCACCAAAGTTTGGTGCCCGTGCTGCTGCGGGTAATTCACTTGATGATATCAAGCAGCTCTGCGAGTATGCCCATCAGTTTGGTGCCAAGGTTCATGTCACGGTGAATACCATCATCTATGATAATGAGATGAAGGATACACTTGAGATGATTGCCGAGCTCGACCGTATTGGTGTGGATGCACTGCTGCTGCAGGATATGGGCGTGCTTTGGGAGACGAGAGCCGGCAAGCTGTGGCATCGCCATTTGCATTCCAGTACGCAATGTGACGCTCGTTCTGCCGACAAGGTGGCTTGGTTGCATCATATTGGCTTCTCTAGAGTGGTCTTGGCCCGTGAACTTTCGTTAGACGAGATTCGTGCCATCCACGAGAAGGTGCCTTATGTGGAGTTGGAAGCATTCGTGCATGGTGCGCTTTGCGTGAGCTATTCGGGCGTGTGCTATGCATCCGAGAAATGCTTTGCCCGTTCGGCAAACCGCGGAGAGTGTGCTCAGTTCTGCCGCATGAAGTTCAATCTCGTAGATTCTGATAATCAGGAGATAGAGCATCAGCGTCATCTGCTTTCGCTCAAGGACCTCTGCCAGATAGACCACGTGAAGGAGCTTGCTGATGCAGGCGTCTGCTCATTTAAGATTGAAGGTAGACTGAAGGATGTGAACTACGTGAAGAACGTGGTGGCTGCCTATAGCCAGAAACTCGATGAGATTGTGGCTTCCAGCAATGGCAAATACATCAGAGCATCCATGGGTGAAACGGCTTATAATTTCCAGCCAAATCTGAAGAAAACCTTCAACCGTGGATATACCAATTATTTTCTCAATGGCCGACAGCCCGACATCGCATCTTTTGATACACCTAAGGCAATGGGTGAGTTTGTGGGCAAGGTGAAGGAGATTCGTGGTACCCAGTCGTTCAATGTTGCCACTGTTGCCAGCTTTGCCAATGGCGATGGCCTCTGCTTCATCAATGACGAAGGCGAATTGGAGGGCTTCCGTGTGAATCGAGTGGAAGGCAACCGCCTCTTCCCGCTTCGCATGCCAGAGAACCTGCGTCCGGGCATGGTACTGTATCGCAACAACGACCAGGCTTTCGAGAATATTCTTGCCAGGAAGACTGCCAGCCGCAAGATTCCTGTAATCTTGGATGTGCAAGGCATCTATGAGAATCCTTCTGAGGACCAGCCTTCCGGCATCCTGGTTACAGCCAAGGCAATGATGACTACTCCATATCTCAAGTCTACAGATCTTTCTTCGGTTGCTGCCATTACCCGAGAATTGGGCGAGGTGTTCTATGAGATGCCTTTGGAGGAGGCGAAGCGCCCTCAGGGTGATAACATCAGAACGCAGCTCAGCAAGTTGGGCACCACGCGCTATGAGTGCAAGGGTGTTTCCCTGCAAGGCATTGAGGACTATTTCGTTCCCAACAGCGTGCTTTCTGCCATCCGCCGTGAATTGGTAGAGAAGATGAACGAAAAGATAGAAGAGATAGTAGATGCTCCTTTGCAGAATGGATTCATGGAAGAACTGATGAGTTCGCCTTACCTGCTTGATCTTCCTGGTGAGGTGGAGATGAAACCTGAGGAGTTTGTATGGCAGCCAGCCTATGGCAAGTGGAAGTATCTCTATAATGTGGCAAACTATGCTGCGGTGGATTTCTATCGTATTCACGGTTTGGAGCCTGTGACTCAGGCATTTGAGCTGGGTGTGAAACGACCTTTGGAATGGGATTCGAAAAATGAGGAAGAATATCAGGCTGCAGTGAAGACCGACCGCATGAACTTCGAGGCGATGAAGGCTGCTGGTGTCAACAAGAAGGTGATTACCGATGCCAAGGGCGAGTCGCTCCTGATGCAGTGTCGCCATTGCATCCGCTATTCCTTGGGCTACTGTGTGAAGCGAGGCGGCAAGAAGCCTCAGTGGAAGGAACCGCTCTATCTGGAGTTGGGTGACGGCAGAAGATTCCGACTGGAATTCAACTGCGCCGAATGCCAGATGCAAGTATATAGTATTTAACAGGCAAGTATATAGCATTTAACGGACTAGAAAGATATGTTGAAGAGAAAAACGACGGTATGGCAGGTTATGTTGCTGGGCATCCTACTGATGCTCAGCAGCTGCTACCATCGCCATAACTCTCATCAGCAACATGCGGCGATGGTGGAGTATAGCGACAGGCAGCTTGACTCCATCTCGTTCTCTACTACCCACCATTATACCAACAAGTATAATTTCCTGGTGTTCAAGGATTCCCTTGAGTTGATGCGCCAGCAGCCTGAGGAGTATATCAGCGGTTTGAAGGTGGATACGTTTGCCGTGAAGAAGAACCATCTGCTGGTGGTTACGGATATCCGGATGGTTCCGCAGGATAGCATCGATTCGGTGTGGGTACAACTAGCTGCGGAGAATAATGACTTTGGATGGGTCAGGGAATCTAAGTTGCTTCCTAGGGTAGTGCCCGATGACCCGATTTCTGAATTCATCATGACCTTCAGCAATGTGCATCTGCTCATCTTCCTGGTGGTCATCGTGGTTATCGCGATGGCTTACCTGGTGCGCAAGGTGTTCCACAGCAACGGCAAGATAGTTCATTTCAACGACATAGACTCTCCTTATCCGGTGACGCTGGTGCTCCTGGTGAGTATCTCGGCAGCCTTCTATGGTTGGATTCAGAGTTTTGAGCCCGAGATGTGGCGACATTTCTATTTCCATCCGTCGCTCAATCCTTTTGCCGTTCCTCATCTGCTGGGTGTATTCCTGGCTTTGGTCTGGGCGGTATTGATTGTAGCTTTGGCTTGTGTGGATGAGGTGTATCATCGCCTTACTTTTGGTGAGGGCTTGCTTTATCTGGGAGGACTGGCTGGAGTGTGTGCTCTCGATTACATCATCTTCAGTGTATTGTCCTTATATTATATAGGATATGTCTTGCTCATCGCCTATATTTATTTTGCCATCAAGGCTTATCGCCGGAAATAATGCGATGGTGTGGTTTGAATGAAGAAGATAAAATAAATCCCAGCTGGAATGAACCGGCTGGGATTTATTCATTGTATATATCGTTTGGATAAAACTGATATCCTTGTTTTATTCTGTCTGGTCGTATCCATCAGAAATCTTCTTGCCCAGTGCCAGGGCAGCAACAACTTCTGCTCCCATCTGTTGGAGTTTCTCTGCAAAACGGGCTATGCTGCCACCAGAAGCGATGATGTCGTCGAAGAGGAGAACTTTCTTGCCCCGGAAGAACGACTCGTCGATGTGGAGCGTATCCACCTCGTCGCCATCCTCATCCGCAGTAGATGAAAAACTGAAGGCAGGATAGGCATTCTCCATACCCGTTTGGGTGCAGACCTGCTCACTGAATAGCTTGAAGCGGCGCTCTGTATGCTGGCGCAGCGATGCAGGAATACATGCGAAGGTAAGAGAAGACGCTGTTTCTCCGAACGACTTCTTTATGAAGTCGGTCACCAGGTCGATGGCTTTGCCAACGGCTTGCTGATGGTCGATTTCGGTTGTTAGTTCCGAATTACCTTTGAAGTTGACAATAAGGTCACGCTTTTCCCATTCTTCTGCAGAAAGCTCGAAGGTACCAAAGGCACTGAAGGCTGCATAATCAACCAGCCACTTGTAGTGGATGCCATTGTTAAGACATGGCCATGATGCGATTTTTGTGCTAATTTCTTCCATAGACCAAGATGAATAATATATTTGAAATTCAATTAATGGGTACAAAAATAGAAATATTTTTTTTATTAAGAGAATGTTTTTGGGATTTTTTCATGTTTTCACGATATTTTGGCGGTTTTTGCTTTGTGTTTAACAAATTTTCTAGTAACTTTGCAGCCGAAAAGAATAATATTTGGTGCCTTTCCAGCGTCGGTTGGATGGCAAATTACAAAAAAAAAGATTTAAACACAATGACGAGAAAAACAAAAATGCACGAGTTTCGCGACTACATCATCATTGCTCTTGCCATGATAGAAGGTAGTATCGGACTCAACATCTTCCTGATTCCAAACCATATCACGATGGGTGGAGTGGGAGGTATTTCCTCTATTGTCTGTTGGGGCTTCGGTATACCGGCCTCTGTCACTTATTTGGTACTCAACGTGTTTCTGCTGCTCATCGCTTTCCGTATTCTGGGGTGGAAATTCTGTGCCAAGACCATCTATGGCGTGGCTATCTTTGCGGCGGCTACGCGATTCATTGAGACGCACACCGTGGGCATGACCCCGCTGCTGCACGACCAGCCTTTCATGGCTACGGTGATCGGTTCCTTCTTCATGGGCAGTAGTGCCGGACTGGGATTGGGATGCAATGGATCGACGGGAGGTAGCGATACGGTGGCTGCCATGATCAATAAGTATTATAACATCTCTTTGGGACATGTCATCATGGTGTGCGATTTGCTTATTATCACCAGTTCCTATCTGGTGCTCCGTTCGTGGGAGATGGTGATTTATGGCTACGTCTGCCTCTTCGTGATGTCTATCACTGTAGATCATGTGGTAAATGCCATGCGCCGTTCGGTTCAGTTCTTTATCATTTCTGATAAATATCTGGAGTTGAGTGCAGCTATCAATACGGCTGCCGACCGTGGCTGTACGGTGATGGATGGGCATGGTTGCTATAGCGGAAAGGATGTTCACATGCTCTTCGTGCTGGCAAGACAGCGTGAGTCGCAGAAGATATTTCGTCTGATAGATGAGATTGACCCTACTGCCTTCGTGAGCCAGAGTTCCGTAATCGGTGTTTATGGTGAGGGCTTTGACAGATTTAAGGTAAGCAAGAAGAAAACTTCTCTGCCTAAGATATAGAACTTTCTTCGAAACGAATGTTCTATTCAGCTACGCCGGACTTCCATTCGCCATTGGCGGATGCAAGTCCGGCGTCGTCGTATGTATATCCGCCATTGGCGGATAGAACTTTTATCTTATGGATTAATCCTTTTTGATCTCGATTAATCCTAATTCATATTTCGGTTAATCCTTATAATCCACCTTGATGACAATCACTCTGATGTCCTGATTGTCGGTATCGTTGGCAATCTTGGCGATATGCCAGTCGCCAGGGAAGAAGATGAAGAACTTGTCGGGGGTGCTGTCGTAGAAGCGGGCACGCGACTTGTCGTAATCGTAGTGGATAACGTCTGGGCGATACTTGCAATTAGGCTTGCTGGTAAGATGGTCGATGACGCCGAAACGCTCCACGCCCTTTACCACATACTGGAAGTCGATGTGGTGGTAATGGCTTTCGCTGCCGCGCTTCTCCAATGGGTCGTTCTTGCTGTCCTCAACGCTGATGGTGAGGTTGGAGCCTGGAATAGGGTGCTTGCCGCCAGGGATAGCGAGCAGGTCGGTCTTGGCGATGAAGTCGAAGAGAGCCTTCCATTGCTCCGGGTTCTTCTGATATTGCAGGTAGAAATCCACCAGGTTTACGCTGCTGTGGGCATCAGCCTTCTTGAAGCCGTTGCGCCACTTTCCCTTCTTGTACCATTTTTGTGCAGCCTTCACCAGTTTTGGGGCGTTGCTGTAGTCTTGTGTATAGACTCCCTCTTGCTTTGCGTCCTTGCAGCATGCATCTGCATTCTTCTTGCAGCAGTTGCTTTCTGCCTTCTTGCATTGTGCACTTGCCGTGAAGGCTGGAGCCATGGCAAGTGCTGCCATGAGTGATAAGCTCATCAATCTCATTTTCTTCATTTTTCTGATAGTTTTGATTTGTCTGTATTCTGTGAAATTTCGCAAGTGCTTAGAGGAGCTAAGCCACTTGCGAAATCTGATTATTTAGTTGTTTCTATTTCTTTCTTTCCGTCTCCTTGATGAATCCATGACGGAAGGCATAAAGGAGTTCTTCGAGGTCTTCAATCTGCTTGCGCAGTTCATGACCTATGTCGGTATCGGCTACAAGCATGCGGCGGTTTGACATCTCCACGATTTGGGTGGTACTCTTGATGTCGGTGCCACGCTTGATGGCGTCTTCGGCACTGGTGAATGGTTCGTGCTGAACCAGTTGGAAACCGCGTGAGTGATAAACCAGGGTATAGCCGGCAATGCCCGTCTCGTTGTGGTAGGCCTTGGAGAAACCGCCGTCGATGACCATCAGCTTACCATTTGCCTTGATAGGATTCTCGCCCTTCAGGGTGCGCACTGGCACGTGACCATTGATGATGTGGCGGTTCTCGCCGTTAAGTCCGAAGGCATCCATGATGTGGTCTATCACCTCTTCGTTGTCGCGCAACTTGAAGTAGTAGCCTTTCTCCTCCTTATGGGTCTCCTTGTCGGCGATGAAATAGCGCTCGAAGGTAGCCATCTTGCTCTTGTCGAAGAGTGGACTGTCAGGGCCGCACCAAAGATAGATGAAGTAGTCGATGGCGTATTCTTGCTCGTTAGGGTCGCTGTCTTGCTGGAAGGCAGTGCGAATCTGCATGCCTGTATGGTGCATCAGCTCCTTTCCGCTATATTTCTGTCCTGGATAGATTTCCACATCTTTTAATGTGCCGTCTTCGTTGAGTGGGCAAGATGCGTGGAAGAGCAGGTTGTTGTTGAAGATGGCATACATGCAGCCATGCTGAAGCATCACGCGGATATGTTTGTGCAGTTTCTCGCAAACCTTGAAGGAGTGGTGCAGTTTCTGCATCAGCAGTTCTTCCTCCGGGCTCAGCTTGTTAGGCTGTTTCGGGTCGATGGTAGGGAAGTTGCAGGAAGTCATCTCATATTCCTTTCCGTCCACCATCACGGTTCCCTTCTCGAAGTTTACCTGCTCGAAGAGTCGGCGTCCCTCCATCTTCCATTCCGGGTGTTTCTGGAAGAGTTGACTTTCTATCTTAAACTGGATTACGGCGATGGCCTTGTGCATCAAGGAGGTGAGTCGCTGTGTCTTCTCGTCCATGGCAGCAGCACCGCCCGTCATCTTAGGCTTGAACTCCTCGCAAGGGTCGTCGCCGTAGGTGTCCATCGCAAAGGTGGCAAGTGGGATGAGGTTGATGCCGTATCCTTCTTCCAGGGTAGCCAAGTTGGCATAGCGCAGCGAGAGACGGATTACGTTGCAGATGCAGGCATCGTTGCCGGCAGCTGCTCCCATCCAGAGCACGTCGTGGTTACCCCACTGCATATCCCAGCTGTGGTAGCGGCGCATCTTGTCGAGGATGATATGGGCACCCGGACCTCGGTCGTAGATGTCGCCCAAAATATGGAGCTGGTCGATGGCGAGTCGCTGGATAACGTTGGCGATGGCTACGATGAAGTCGTCGGCACGCCCAGTGCTGATGATGGTATCCACGATGACGTTGACGTAGGCCGCCTTGTCATGGTCTTCGGTATGCTCATGCAGGAGTTCCTGGATGATGTAGGAAAAATCGCTTGGTAACGACTTGCGCACCTTGGAACGGGTGTATTTGCTCGATACATCACGGCATACAGCCACCAGCTGGTGCAGGGTGATGTGATACCAGTCGTTAATGTCAGCTTCTCTCTGTTTCACCTGTTCCAGCATCTGTTCCGGATAATAGATGAGAGTGCAGAGCTCACGTTTATCCTGTTCGCGCAGCGTGTTGCCGAAGAGTTCGTTCACCTTGCGCTTGATGTTTCCTGATGCATTCTTCAATACGTGGAGAAAAGCCTCATACTCTCCGTGGATGTCGGCAAGGAAATGTTCCGTGCCCTTCGGGAGATTGAGAATGGCTTGCAGGTTGATAATCTCCGTGCTCGCCTCAGCCACCGTAGGGAACGACTGGGCCAGGAGCTGCAAGTATCGCATGTCTTGATTTATGTCATAATGTTTTGCTACCATAAAATCTTTTTTGCGTTTAGTTGATAATTATGTTCGAGTTATTTCAAGTGCAAAGTTACAGCTAATTCTTGAAAATAAAGAATTTGTCGAGATATTTTTTCGATTT
>ERZ1031701.30-NODE-30-length-15336-cov-12.430731_pt1 | contig 15336 bp, 11 predicted proteins | sample MGYA00518737_ERZ1031701 | MGnify/ENA primary metagenome ERZ1031701 (study PRJEB33719, sample SAMN04261224) | wastewater metagenome | biome: rural village; feature: human; material: feces | host: Homo sapiens | place: El Salvador | collected 2013-01-07 ...
AGAGGTTGGTAGGCATGATGTTCTTCTTGCTTTTACCCCAACTGGTTGCACAACCGATGGCACCGGCAACTGTTACACTTGTCGGTTTCTTAAGCGTGGCATTCTTGTGTATATTGATTTCCGTATCAGAGGAAAGATTGAAGATTCTATAATTCTGATTGTCCAGATAACCAATGATACCACCAATTCGGCAGACATTGGCTGCTGTGTATTTCTCTTCGTTGTCGGTAATTTTTGATTTTCGGATGATGATGTTGCTCACTTCTGCATAATCAACCAGGTCGCTGGCTACGATACCGATTTTTACCGTACCCGTTCCGGTAGGAAGTTTATCCTTTTGGGTTTCGAGACTTGCATTCTCGATAATCAGGTTGGTGACTGTGGCATAGTTATTCTCGTCTTTTCCCTTCAATCTTGAGAAAAGACCCCACGAAGCTTCTGCTGAACCATTGGTGGTCCAGTATATCTTCATATTGCTGATGGTCTTTCCGTCGCCATCCAATGTTCCTCCAAAGAAACCGGCATTGTCGGTGTTCAAGGTTCCGATAGGCATCCAGATACCTTTGCTTAGGTTGATATTATCTGATAACTGGAAGTATTTGCCGGAATACATGGTTTGAGATTTTCCCTTGGTCACTTCTCGTGCCAGCTTCGCCAGTTCCAGGTCGTTGCTGATTTTCCACGGGTTATCTTTCGTACCATCACCGCCAGCATAGTCTTTGGCATAGAATTTCTCGCCGTTGTATTCCTCGCCGTAAACCTTCGGCTCCACATCGTCGAGGCTTACTGTTTGCTGATTATTATCTGCATCGGTATACGATACTTCTATCTTGAGGGTATCCTGACTCAGGTTCAGGGTCAACATTCTGCTGTCTGCTGATACCTTTTTACCATCCGCATCAGTCACTTCCTTCTCATTTTCCTTTTCATCAGCCTTAACCTTAACCGTCCAGGTACACGTTGCGCCCTCCGGAATCTTACTCTGAGGGATGGTAAACGAGATGGTTCCTTCCTTGAAATTGCAAGTTTCCTGAATATCTTTCTTGCTGAGGCTCTGTGCCCATACTGCCTGGATGCTCATCAGCCAGAAGACGAGGAGCATCATCAGATTTCTGCGTATGATATTTGAAGAATGTATGATCATTTTTTCTGTAAATTCTGTTAGTTATTTTCTTTATCAATGAATCTATCTGCCTTTTTCTTATCTGTTAATCTATCAGCAGATATCCCGTATAGGCATCCTGGTCGCTCATCACGTAGAGATAACGGGGTTGGATAAGAATGCGGATGGAATTGATGGTGGCGGTAGAGCCGGTATTGATATTGCTGAAATTGTCCTTGTTCAGGAGAATGGAGGATGTCACATTCTTTCGGGTGATAGGGGTTTTGCCATCCTGCGTCGTCATCTTTACATCGTAGGTTACGTTGATGGATGGTTGGAAGGTGGCAAGGGGGATGGTGTAGAAGATGTCGCCCCATGGCTGATATTCCGTAGTTGGGATTTCCAGAGACGGAGAGGATTGGTTTTCTGAAGATGATTGGTTTTCTGAAGATGATGTATTTTGATAAGGGATGCTGACGGGAGCATCCTTCGTATAGGTTCTTTTGGCGATATCCTTCCATACTATCTTGCCGGCTGTCCATTTCTTCGTGTTGGTACTGTAGGTGAACGCCCGGGTGATGGTGCCGCTGATAGGAATCTCGCCCGTGATATTCACGCTTTTGATATGAAACTGGCGGATGGCTCCCATCGTAGGGTCGAGTTTGAAGAGAAGTCTGTAGCCAATCAGCGTCTGGTCAAACTTGAACTTCACGGTATGTTCAAACGGGAGTTTTTCTTCCTGATCCGATTTCACCGTTCTATGCTCAGGAAGGGCACAGATGATTGGCGCTTTTTTAGCATCGAAGAGGAAAGGGGAATTGGATGAAGAGGTTGATGATAAAGTTGATGAAGAAGCTGAAGAGCCTGATGGGGCGTAAGGAACGGAGAGGGTATAGGTGTCGGTATTGCTATCGGCATCGGTGCTGATAGTAATGCTGCTTCCTGTTTCCTGCTGATGAGGCATGTAGGCGAAGAAATCGAAATGGCGGGCATCCTGGAAGTCTTCCCATTTCTTCGGTTCGCCATACCCCCAGGCATTCTTATTGCTGTCGTAGCTTACCAGCTGGTTGGTGAAGATGGAAGTTCCGGCATTTCCCAGCTGTTTGATATCATAGTAATATCCCCATACGCCCATCTGCTCGGGATGTAGGGTAGGGTCGTATTTCTCGTACTCGTTGGCACGGGTTTCTGCATTCTGGCTTTTTGCCTTTTGGTTTTCTACTTTCTGGGTTTCTACGGTGAAGGTGATTTCATCGTACTGGTCAGAATGCTGTACGGGCATATTGCTGCTGTCGCAGGCGCTGAGGCTTGCGAGAATGGCAAACTGGCTGAGGATATATTTCAGTTTCTTCATATATTTCTATTTCTTCGTTTTGTTGAGGAATTAGTAGAAGCCTGCTTTGATGAGGCTGCCTTTGCTGTGACCTGCTTTGCTGAGGCTGTTTTAGGCGCATTTACTAGCGGCTTTTACCAGTCGCCGGTACCAGTGCCGTTGTTGTCGATATTGGAATTTTTGTTCCATTGCTCCACCTCCACTTCGGCGAAGGTGATACTGGAAGTGGTTTCTGAAACCTTAAAGATGTAGGTATATTGAAAGCCTGCCTTCCACTGCATGTATTCGCTGCCGACGGTGGCGGAGACTTGATTTCCTTCTATATTGGCGGAGAGGATATAATTGTCTTGTTTGTAATGGGCGATATCCATGGGTGGCATGAAATACCATTTCTGGCGAATCTCGGTTTGATGGTTCTCGTCGTTTGCTTCCTCGTAAGGGATGGTGAGTTCGAGAAAGTCTCGTTTGGTTATGTCCCACTTTTTTGAAACATCCGTGCTGGTTCCCGAAAGGGGATAAGTGGCAATGATCTTTCCTGCAACAGGGGTTTTATCATCTGATGATCCTGACCATAGGAAAGTGCCTTTGCCAGTTGGTTTCCATCGTTCATCCCGGAAGGAGATGTCTTTGATGGAAGCATTCTGTTTATCGTTGTATTTGAATTTGAATCTTACCTTGGCGATAAGGGGTACGAAAGTAAGTTTCACCTGATCTCCGATTTTCGGGGTACAGAGATTCGAGATATAAGGGGTAGAGGTAAGGGTGGCGTTGGAGTTGAATTCGTAAGGGATGGTGATGGAATGCGAATTGGTATTCGTGTTCTCGCTGGCGGTTACGTCGTGGGCAGTAGCAGGAGCATAAGCCCAGAAGCGATATTGAAGGGCGGAATAATCCCAGTATTTGATGGTTTGGTAGAGATTGAGGGAAGCGTTATATGTCCCGATATACTCCCAGTCATTGGATGAAGTATTCCAATCAACCAGATACCCATCCATCACGTTTTGGATAGAAGAGTTGGTGCTTCCATTTTCATTTTTGGTCTTGTATCCCCAAACTTTAAAGGAAGAAAAAAGGCTTTCCAATCCCGTTTCACCTTCTCCTGCACGGGAACTCGCATCCTGCCAGGATCCGCTATTTCCGCCAAAAGAAATCCCCACTTGCTGAGGCTCTGGTATAAACGGGTCGTCCTGCCCCGAAGAGGAGCAGGACAACAGGCATAAAGCCATAAAGTATATGAATATAATGTGTTTAAACATTCATTGAATTTAGATAATATTATTTTGAACCATTATCCTTAAGCTCGATGTCTTGATTAGGATTATCAGTTCCTTCTTCTGCAATAACAGAATCAAACTCGATAGGGTAAAGACCTGCAGTAGTACCATCTGTAGTGCCATTTGTGTCTTTAGAAATCTTAAAGATATAGGTGAATGACTTATTGGCTGTCCAATTTGTGTATTTACCGTCTACTTTTGCAGTTGCACCTGTTACTTTGATTTCTTCACCAGAACCATCTGTAGATATCAGGGTATAATCTACTTTGAGAGTAAGCTCGCCAACATTGCCGCAAGGAAGAATTGCCTTAGAATTTGTTGGCTTAGAAATGTTACCAGGTGTATTTGCGCGGCCGATATAGACATTTGAACCTCCCTCTAAACCTTCTGCTGCTACTTTCGACAAATCCGCAAATGTGATGGTGGTAGCCTTATTGGTTACTGTGGCTTCATCTCCTCTAGTTGCTAATTGGCGTGCTGAACCTGTAGATGAAGCAGGCTCCCAATCTGTCTTCACATTTTTATTCTGGTCAAAAGAGACTTTAATAACTTCCATTTCTGAACCTGTTGGAATAGTTGCTTTGCTTGCAAAAAGAGTTGGAGTATTACCAGGGGTTTTGTCATCGGCACTTTTATAGAACTTTACGTCTTTAACAGAGTAACCTTCTATAACCTCATAAAGACCAATATTTACTTTTGTTCCTAATGGGTGGAAAGTAAAGCTAACTTTGTCCTTAAATTTACTTTTCTCTACATTCACGCGATCAGCAATGTAGCATTTTACGAGGTTGTCAATTTTACCTTTAAGAGTATATGTGTAATCGTTGCTATTTACCTTACTAGCTTCTACATCATTCGCTCCAGTACCTTGAGTTGCTGTTCCAAAAGAGAAAGCTACGAAATCATACTGGCTTGCTGAATAATCCCAATATTTGAGGGCTTGTGTTGTAGAACCTGCATTATTACTCTGGTTATTTAATGAATTAAAAGTCAATCCTTTATATTCCCAAGCAGAATTCTGGTATTGAACATTGTAGTGGTCATAAACAGTTTTTGCCGTACCATCTACTGTCTTTGTACCAAATACAACGAAATTATTTCCAAGAGCAGAAGCTGCTTCTCCATCCTTTTTATCTGCACGGGTAGTCTTTCCCGCCTCACCACTGAAGCTAATCTCTTTACCATTTACGGCACTAGGGTTGTTTCCTGGAACTTCGCCAAGGAAATCATCATTTGCGCAGCTGGCTAATGCCAAGGCTGCAATCGCTGAAACAAAATAATATTTCTTCATATTCATGTAATTTTTTTTATTTTATATTCTCGTATCATATCCTGAAAAGCTTGTTACGCTTCATTACTACATATCAAGCTCATTCCTACATATCAAACTCCCATTGCTTCTCCTCGAAATCCTTTACCACGGCATCGAAGCCGGAACCGCCAGGGCGGTTGGGAATTGGAATCGTGTCCATATCGAGGTCGATGGTGATGACTCCGCCACGGAACAGCTTTCTTACCTGGTCGGTTACGTCGAAGACAAACGTTGAATCCTTGCCATTGTTGAACTGCATCGACAGGTCGAAATAATGACGGTTGTTCAGGTCGGCAGTGCCCACCTGCTTGAGCGACTCCTTGTAGGCTCGGGTGTCGAGGCGGCTCGGGTTGACTTTCGGGATGCCGAAGGTGAGCACCTTGCCTCCGATGATATCTACCTGGGTGCCATCCTGGAGCGCTATGTCCTTTTTCATTCGCATGCTGAAGTTCACCGTAATGGCATCGGAACCCGTCACGCCCGTGTTGAGCGTTACCGAACGAGCCATGCCGCTGAGGTTGGCGTTGCCGTCGATGGAGGTGATGATGCGACCATTGCGGTTGTTGTGACGCAATATCACCTGCACCAGGTAGATGTATGTCATGGGTTTCTGCTTCATGTCCAGCTTCTTCACCCACACGTTGCGGTCGGCATCGAAGTTAAATCCGTCGAGGTTCTTGTTGATCTCGATGGCACTCTCGTATCCGGCAAACAGTTCCTCTGGCTGATAGAAGGAGTGAGAGAAGCGGGTGCTGTAATGGGGAGCTGACATCATTGTCTCACCTGTGTTGGCAGTCACCTCGTCGTAGGAGGTGGATTCGTCGATGCGAATGCTCTGTATGCCGTCGGGTGGATCGATGTAGTTCCATGCCAGAATGTCCCAGTAGCCATAGTCGTAGTTGGCCGTGAGGTCTCTGCCTGTGATGGTATGCTTGTAGGGAGCGTCGTGTGGACCGTTGGGCGTGAAGCCCGTGTAGTAGCGGCGAATCTCAAAGGCATCAGGCTCTGTATAGCCCAACTTGCCGAAGAGTTCCACGTCGGTGGCATCCCAGTTGTATTTCCATTCTGCCTTCCAGTCGTACGTTACGTCGTACTCTAGCTTGTAGTTCCAGATGGCCTGTAGCTCCACGTCGATGTTGGGCAGGTCCATGGTGGCATCCTTGCCGTCCTCGTGCAGATAGAGCATCGGGTCGCGCTGGCAACTGATCATTGCCACACAGCAGAGTACAAAGAACAATTGTAAGTATCGCATCGTCTTATTTCCTTTCCTTGTGTCGGTAAATCAGGTCGTAGCTCAGCGTGATTTCCACTCTGGTAGGACCTATCCACGAATAGCTATGCTGGCGTTTCTTGAAATCCTTGGCATTGCCATACCATTTATAGTAATATCGGTCGATGTCGGTTCCCGGATCCACGGGGCATCGCCACTGGTAGGGGTCGTAGAGCGTATTCAGATAGCCAAGCTGAAGGCCGAATTCCAGTCGCCAGTGCTCTTTCCTGTCTATCGGCATCACATATCCTACTCCCATTCCGGCTCCCCATCCTTCTCCTTCCCATCCCCTCTTTTCAGAGAAGCATATATTATATAGGTACGCGTGCGCGTAGGCACTGAAGAAGAATCCCTTGAAAGCCGCCCCTTTTCCCGGTTTCCGCTCCTCTATGTCGCCACGGCGCAGATAGTAGCGGGTGTGAACCTGGTAGTTGCGCAGCTGGAAGTACTTGTGCTTGCTGTAGTGTTTCCACCAGGGAGTGTCGAAACTGGCTCCGTAGGTGAAATGACCATGAAGCGGATAGAACTCTATCGCCACGTTGGGGATGGGACAGAAGCGGTTGTATCCCGGCATGTAAGCCAGGTCGAAGAGCAGATTGGTCTTTACGCTCATCAGCTCGCGGCGATTATCGCCTTCCGTCTCTTCTTTTTCTATCTTTTCTGTCTTTTCAATCTCTTCAATCTTTTCTATCTCAATCTCCTTTCTTTCATTCTCCTTTCTTTTAATCTCTTCTCTTTTATCCTCTTCCTTTTCAGCTCTTTTGATAGCCATGATTCTTACGGATCGCAGGCTTGGGAAATAGTTGTGATAGAGGTGCTGCCACAGCTTTCCCCTGTCTTGCCTTATCATCGCCTCCTTGAGCAGTATCACGTCGGCAGCATATTGGTTCATCAGCGAATCCACCACCGGGAGGTAATCATCCTTCCTGAGTTTCATCAGAGTCCGCATCAGGGGGAAATCCATCGGCGCCACTTCGTAGCGGATGAGATTTGTGTTGATGCCGTAGCTGCTGAGCAAGGCATTCATGGAAGCCTTGCGTGCGTTGGCGAGTTGAGTATTGATATGGAGGGAACCTTCTGGAGATGCTGAGGCGCGACCGATGATGATGCCGCTGTCGCCCAATGCCTTCAATTTGGGAATGAGATTGTTGGTAATCCATTTCCTGTCTTGCTGCTCAATGTCTTTTTTTCCGACAACAAACGGGATGATAGGGCGCGAGTCGTGAATGAATGCAGAATCGGTGGTAGACACCTGCGCTGCCGCATTCATGCTGAAGCCGAATATCATGGAAAGTAATGTTCTCGTATATCGCACGTTTAGCCAATTTAAATCAATGAATTTTATCTATAGCATTTGAATCAATACCAATTTTTAGTCGATGAATTCCAGGAAGGCGCTGGGTAGATAGGCTGTGGCGATGGTAGCGATGTCGTCGATGATGACGGCCACTCGCTGCTGCCCGTGATATCGTGCCACTCTTCCTTCCACACCCTTGAACTTGCCGTCTATCACCCTTACTCTCTGTCCACTCTTGAACTTCTGCTCGTTTTCCGGAACCAGCAGCACATCGTTGGCTTCTGATTCGCAGATGATTCGGAGACTCTCTATCTGATAGTCGGGCACGATGAGCGGTGTCTTCTGGATTTTGGAACCCTGATGGAAGTGGCGGTAGTAGAAGCGGAGAAAGGGAAGATTCACGTTGTCGTAGACAAACTGTTTCAGTTCCTCCTCCGTGCCGTGGGCGAAGAAGATGTTGGGCAGTCGTGATTCCACGACCACTCTGCGTTCGCCTTTCACTTCCTTGGTTACGTGAAGGGTAGGGCAGAAAGCCTTTACGCCCTTGCTCACCAGATAGTCGTATGCCTTCTTCTCTCTTCCGTAGGTGGTTCTGAGTGCATACCAATGAGCCTCTGGATGGTTGATTTTCGGTTTTTGGTTAGTTTCCGAAAGAGCGTAGTTGGTGGACACCCCTACTTGGTGATTCTCCTCTTTTTGAGGATTCGCCGTTTCGGGGAGGGCGCTGGAGGTAAGTCCAGTGCTAGGAGATTTTTCCTGATCTCCTAAGGAATGTGCATCAGATGATGTACATATTTCTACTTTCATATTCTATTTTAACTTATTCTAGTCAGAACCCAGTTAATTGAATTTGATTCTGCTTTTTTCTTTTCTACTTTTAGTAGACAGCAGAAATCATGCTGCAAAGATAGTGTTTTTTAGCTAAAGTGCTTTCTGTTTTTCTGAAATAATTTCAAAGGAACGATGGTTTTAACTATTTTGCTATTTTATAGTATTGTATACGGAAGTCTGAAATGCGTGTTTTGTGTTTGTTTGCTGTGTTTTGCGTTTGTTTGCTGTGTTCTTCGGTTTAGCATTAAATGATTGTTGGTTTCATGGAAATTTCTATCCGGCAGTGGCGGATGCACGTACGGCAGTGGCAGATGCTTATACGGCAATGCCGGATGTCCATTCGCCAACGGCGGATAGACATCCGGCATAGATATTAGAACTTATAGATAGCGCCAAAAGAAATGTTGCTAGCATCTACATTAACTCCGAATGTAGAAGAGTTATCTCCGTGCTCAGGAGAATAGCCTCTGTATCCGAGGAAACCAATCTTTGAGATGAAGTCAACATGCTTTGAAAGCTTAACTGCCAAACCTGGCTTGATGCCTACCTCGTAGTAGTCGCCACCGCCCTTGCTGACGCTGTTATAACCGATAGTACCCTCGAAGAAGAGATCAACTACCTTGCTCTCAACTGCTGTATAGCGAACGTAAGGAGCAATAGTGAAGGTAGTAGCATCGCCAACAGGAGAAATCTTGCAAACTTCGCCCTTCTGGATACCAATCTCGATACCGGCATCCCACTTGTTGTTGAACTGGTAACCGATTTCTGGGATGAGTTTATAGGCAGTCTTGCTGTCACCATCACCGATTTTGTTGCTGGAGATACCAGCAGTACCACCGATGTAAACCTGTGCGCTAGCGCATACAGAAACGAGAGCCATAGCGAGGCTCAACATAATTTTCTTCATAATCAATCTTTCTTTTAAAAATATACGTTGTTTTCTATCTTCTTAATATTGGAATTCGTCTTTATTGAAATCCGTCTTTATTGGAATCCGTCTTTATTGAAATTCGTCTTCTTTCTATTGGAATCCGGTGGCAAAGGTATAGGAAATATGCGAATACTGGAAATTTTTTCTTTGTTTTATTGCAAATAGTGGTGGATAGTTGACTTAAATCAAGAGAATGGGGCGTCTACCTTTTTAGTTTATAAAGTAAAAAAGTGTCTACTGAAATCAGGAAAAGTTTCTCAAGGTAGTAAACTGAATATAGGAAACTACATGCTGATATCTCTTAGAAATCAGCCCATTGGTTGGTCTGTTGATGCCCGTTAGGTGGGCACTCAGAGACCACGTGCTGGGCATCGACAGCCCATGTGTTGGGCGCTTGTTGCCCATACTGCGGGCATAGAGTGCCCAAAGTATGGACCAGTTTCTGGGCAACATCGTGACGGTTTCTGTGCAACATCGTGAGTAAGCTGCTTTACGTTTATGCTTATAATGATACTTTTGTTCTGCATTATGCTGCATTTGTTCTGCATTTATATTGCTTTTGTTCTGCATTAATGCTGCTTTTATGATACTTCGAAGCTATTTTATGATACTTCGATGATACTTCTTGTAAAAGAAAAAGAAAAGTATCATTTTTGTAATATATTGATTATTAGTAGAATATCCTATTATTTAAGCCTAAAATGAGACTTTGATACATTTTTTGCGAAAAAATATCTTTCGTGTGTAAGATTCCCCCAATCTACGAACCATGCCTTAGTGTTATCTACTCAAGTTATCCATACGATTTTTTTATTCAGTTACATGCCAGTTACATGCTGGTTACATGCGCCAAGCACTGTTTTAAAAGGCTTTTGCTCTGTTTTAGGGCTGTTTCGAGTCGCCCAGTTACATGTCGGTTACATGAGTTATGCCCAAGTGACGACCTCAAATAGTCGAGAACGACTGAAAATAGCCAAATAACGACTTAAAACGACTTATAATAACCGATATGTCTAGCGGGGGGATATGTTGCCAAAATGTTGGCAATTTCTAGAAACGAAAAATCCTAACCGCTTATTATCAAGCAGTTAGGATTTTTATCGGTGCGCCTGATAGGACTCGAACCTACACGGCCTGAACCACTAGATCCTAAGTCTAGCGCGTCTACCAATTTCGCCACAAGCGCATTTGCGAGTGCAAAGATACAATATTTTTCTGAATAAAAAGAAGAAATGGGAAGAAAAAAGCTGAAATGTTTGTTTTTTACGGGAAATAATCGTACTTTTGCAGGCATGCAATCGTACTTTGCAGATAAGAAATCGTACTTTGCAGATAAGCAATCGTACTTTACTGCAAAAGATAGTACTTTGCAGATAAACTAAAAATAATCATGATGAAAAAAGAGATTTTGGTATTGGTGGCAGCTATGCTGAGCAGTGCTGCCTTCGCAGGTAACGGTAAAACTTCTACTACACTCCCTATTTCGGGTGAAGTGGTGAAGGCTTCTCATCCCATGATTCAATACATGGGACGTGTGAGTTTTGCCAAGAATCCGGATGTGGCTAGCTTCAATTATCCCGGTACTACCATCGAGGCGGCTTTCCAGGGATCTTCCCTGAAGATGATGTGCCGTCCGATGACGGGATATTTCATGGCACAAATTGATGGATGTGACCCCTTCAAGGTGGGATTCAATGCCGAGCGCGACTCGGTGGTGACCCTGGCTACGGCTCTGCCTAAGGGCGTGCACCAGGTGAAGGTGATGTATGTGATAGAGGGATTAAACCGCACTCCGGAATTCCGCGGATTCGTGCTGGATAAGGGATGCTCGCTCGTTGAGGCTCCCGCTTTACCGGATAGAAAGATTGAATTCATCGGCAATTCCATCACCTGCGGATATGGTGTGGAGAGCATCGAGATGAGTGATCCCTTTGAGGATGAGACGGAGAACCACTGGCTTACCTATGCCAATATCGTGAGCGATAGTCTGAAGGCGCAGCATACCTCGATTTCCCGCAGTGGCATCGGCGTGTATCGTAACTACAATGGTCCTACGGCGGGTTCCAAGGAAAATATGCTTTGGCAGTATGAATACACCTTATTTAATAAGCATGATGAGAAATGGGATTTCGCCAAGTATCAGCCACAGCTGGTTTGCATCAACCTGGGTACCAACGACCTCTCTACAAAGAATTATGATATCCAACTCTATGAGAAGAGCTATCGCACGTTCCTCACCACTGTGAGAAGCAAGTATCCGGATGCCAAGATTGTGCTGCTTACAGGACCTATGCTCGGAGAAAAGCAGAGCAGCGAGCAGCGTGCAGCGCTCGATAGAATCTGTGCCGATGCTAATAAGAACGGCTTTACCCTGGTGAATACCGATAAGATGAAGGCAGATAAAAATGCTGATAAAAATGCCGGAAAGAAGAAGGCGGGCAAGGCAAAGAAGGCGAAGAAGCAGGGAGACAAGGAGATTTATCGCTTCGACTTCTCTTTCCAGAAGGGTGACTTGGGATATGGTGCCAGCTGGCATCCTAGCAAGCTGCAGCACCAGAAGATGGCTGACGAATTGCTGCCTTTCCTGAAGAAAATAATGAACTGGTAAACTTTAGATAACATAACAAATGAACACAAGACATCTATTATTGTGGGCATCTCTTGCTTTGGCGATGCCTCTGGCTGCGCAGACTCCTCAGGAGGATTTCAAGCGCGACATTACCCTTTCGGGTAGCAACTATGTGGCTTATCGTGGACCTCAGAAGCAGTTGACTCCTGCTCCTAAGGGGTATAAGCCTTTTTATCTGAGTCACTATGGCCGTCATGGCTCCCGCTTCATGATTGGCAAGAAGGCGTATGATGTGCCTTATTTCTCTCTGCTCAAGGCAAAGCAGGAGGGCAAACTGACTGCCAAGGGCGAGGAGACGCTGGCTAAGGTGAAGATGATTCGCGAGGAGGCGAGAGGACGTGATGGCGAACTGACTCCGCTCGGTGCCCTGCAGCATCAGGGCATTACCCGAAGAATGATGGAGAGATTTCCTGAGATCTTTGCCGGTAATACGAATATCGAGGCTCGAAGCACTTTGGTTATCCGATGCATCCTCTCTATGGAGAACGGTTTGCAGCAGATGCTCCGCATGAATCCTAAGCTTCATATCTTCCATGATGCCAGCGAGCATGATATGTATTATATGAACCAGGGCGACAGATACCTGGATAGCTTGAAGAATAGCGTGGGCATCAGGGTGGCGCAGCAGGAGTTTGCCCAGAAGCACGTTAACTGCAGCCGCCTGATGAAGGAACTTTTCAACGACCCTGCCTGGGTGAAGCAGAATATCAACCAGAGCGACTTGAACAGAAAACTCTATGAGATGGCGAGCTCTATCCAGGGCACGGAATTGAGGGGCAAGGTTTCGCTCTACGATCTCTTTACTGAGGAAGAACTGTATCAGAACTGGCTGAATGCCAACATCTGGTGGCAGATGGCTTATGGTAATTCGCCTTATACGGGAAATGTGCAGCCGTTCTCGCAGCGCAATCTGCTGAGGGATATTATTCAGAAGGCGGATAGCTGCATTGCTTTGCCGCATCCGGGTGCTACCTTGAGATATGGCCATGATACGATGGTTACTCCGCTCACCTGTCTGCTGGATTTGAATGGATATGGCGAGGAGATTAAGGACCCGGAGAAGATTGCTTCTCAATGGTGGGATTACAAGATTACGCCGATGGCTACGAATCTGCAGTTTGTTTTTTATAGAAACAAGGCGAATGATGTGCTGGTGAAGGTGCTGCTCTGCGAGGATGAGGCTACGCTTCCTATCAAGAGCGACATGGCGCCTTATTACCACTGGAAGGATTTCAAGGAGTATTGCTTGAAAAAACTGGATGAAGCAAAAAAGGTAAAAAAGTAAAAAGGTAAAAAGAAGCCTTTAAATAAAAAAGGGGCTAAAGCAGCGATGCTTTAGCTCCTTTTTTATTATTGCTTTGAAAGCCATTCTCTATCCTTGTCGTCTTCTGTGAAATCCTTGTCGGAGAAGAGGCTGGTTTGGCCGGTTAGCTCGTCGATGACTTGCTGCTCGCTCTTTCCGGCATCTGGATCCAGATTTTCTCTTGGCTCTTCTATGCCTTCCTGCTCATCTGAGGCATCATCATCGGATGGCTCTTCCGGGTCTGGAAATCTTGTTGGTTCCAGTTCCTCGATGCTTTCTATCTTCCAGGTGGTGAGACGCTTGCCTTTTGCCTTGAAGCTCTTCTGGGCGATAAACTGCTCGGCATCGATTTCCTCGGCAGGACGCATGGCATCTGCTCCGCCATAGGTAACCTGAAGACGAGGGAATGGAGTATCCGTAAGCAGGATGAGCTGACTGTTAGGGTTCTCTCCCAGGCAGTTCTGATGGCGCTTGGTGGCATCCATCGTAAATCGCTTGATGTATGGATAACCCTCGTTGTCGGCATCATAGAGAATCGCCGTCCATACCTTGTGCTCGTCCCATTTTTCCAACTTCAGGATGTTGTCCTCGTAGTGGTTGTTCACATCAAAGTTGGTGATGTAGAACTCTCCGTTGTCCAATACCACCAGGATGGCATCATCGTCGTTGAATTCACCCAGAAATCTTCCGTTCTCATCGTAGTTGATGCGGTTTACATCCGGGTCGAACCATACCTTTCTTCCGCCCAGCGTACTGTGGCCGTGGCTCTTCAAGCCGATGCGGCGGATGGTGCGCTTGGTAAGCAGATTGCCCTTGGCGGCTCTGCCCTTGATGAGGATATCCGAGAAATCCTTCTCCAGGAAAATGCTCTGGCGCTTGCGGCTCAGGTCTGGTTCCAGCGTCACCTTGATGATTTCCGCCTCGCCGTTAGGGTTGGCAGTGAAGTAGATGATGCGGCTTCCAGGGGTGCCTTGGGTGATGTCGTAGAGCTTGTCGCGCGTCATGGCGGTTACGTTGAATCGCTTGATGAAGTAGTCGCCCTGCTTGCCGTCGCGGTATACGCAGTTGTAGATGGTTCGCTTGTCGTTCTTCTTGAACACCTGCACGTGGAGGATGTTCTTGCCCACGAATATCTTGTCGGCCACCTTGGTAACCTTGAATTTTCCGTCCTTGTAGAAGATGATGATGTCGTCGAGGTCGGAACAGTTGCATACGAACTCGTCCTTCTTCAATCCCATTCCCACGAAACCTTCCTGTCGGTTGATGTAGAGTTTCTGGTTAGCCTCCACCACCTTGGTTACCTCGATGGTATCGAAGTTGCGGATTTCCGTCTTTCTAGGATGCTGCTTGCCGTATTTTCCCTTTAGATATTCAAACCAGTTGATGGTGACATCGGTCATGTGAGCCAGGTCGTTCTCGATTTCGGCAAGTTCTGCCTTGATCTTCATCAGCAGTTCGTCTGCCTTATCCTTATTATATTTAAGGATTCGCTGCATCTTGATTTCCAACAGCTTGAGAATGTCATCCCTGGTTATCTCGCGATGGAAGGCATATTCCACCATGCCCTTGCCATCTACTTCGGCGGTGAAGAGCTTGTCCTTGAACGGCTCCAGCTTGGAATCGATGAATGCCACTACCTCGTCCTGATTCTTGCTCTGCTCGAACTTGCGCTCCTTGTAGATGCGCTCTTCGATGAAGATGCGCTCCAAGGATGAGAAGAAGAGCTGCTCTTCCAGTTCGCCCTTGCGAATCATCAGTTCGCGGCGCAGCAATCCCATGGTGCGATCTACGCTGTGGCGAAGAACATCGCTGATGGTGAGGAACTTCGGCTTGTTGTCCTCAATGACGCAGCAGTTGGGCGAGATGTTGATCTCGCAATCGCTGAAGGCATAGAGGGCATCCATGGTCTTATCGGAAGATGTGCCTGGAGCCAGATGCACGAGAATCTCTACGTTGGCAGAGGTGACGTCTTCTATCTTTCTAGCCTTGATTTTTCCCTTTTCCACCGCCTTGGTGATGCTTTCGATGAGGCTCACCGTGGTTTTGCTGTATGG
>ERZ1031701.31-NODE-31-length-15133-cov-9.526529_pt1 | contig 15133 bp, 9 predicted proteins | sample MGYA00518737_ERZ1031701 | MGnify/ENA primary metagenome ERZ1031701 (study PRJEB33719, sample SAMN04261224) | wastewater metagenome | biome: rural village; feature: human; material: feces | host: Homo sapiens | place: El Salvador | collected 2013-01-07 ...
GATCTACACTCTTTCCCTACACGACGCTCTTCCGATCTTGCATTTTGAAAGAAAATCTCCGAAAGGCTTGGGGCTTTCGTGGATTTTTTGTAATTTTGCCTTTTAAAAAGGTAAATGCTTTCGATTTCTGAAAAATAGAATGTGTTTATAGAAGGAATAAAAGGATTAAAAAGTTTAAAACGAAACGGTATGAAAAATATGTTGGCATTGAGCCAGGAACGATTCTCGGCTCGCAAGTTTACCTCTGAGGCGGTAAGTCAGGAGGATTTGGATTACATCATGGAATGTGTACGTTTGGCACCATCGGCAGTGAACAGGCAGCCTTGGCATTGGCTCATCGTCCGCTCGGATGAGGCTAAGCAGAAGTTGCAGCAGTGCTACGACCGCGAGTGGTTCAAGACGGCTCCGATGTATATCGTGGGCATGAGAAATGTGAACGAGAATTGGGTTCGCAGATACGATGAGAAGCCTCATGGAGATATTGATGTGGCAATAGCTACTGAACACCTCTGTCTGGCTGCTACTGAAAGAGGTTTGGGAACCTGCTGGGTATGCAATTATGATACTGAGAAGATAAAGCAGCTTTTCCCACGTGAGGGATATGAGGCTGTGGTCATCATTCCTATCGGTCATATTGCCGATGACTGTCCTCGTGCCGAGAAGAAGCGCAAGGAGATGAGCGAGATAGTAGAGGAAATCTAGCATTTTTAAAAGAAGTGATATGGAAATGAACGAAGAATCCATCCTGGCATGGAACATTATAGAAAAGACAAGTGCCAACCTTTTCCTTACGGGAAAGGCGGGCACAGGTAAGACGACCTTCCTCAAGCGATTGAAAGAACTGTCGCCTAAACGCATGGTGGTGCTGGCTCCTACGGGCATCGCTGCCATCAACGCTGGAGGAATGACCATCCATTCGTTCTTCCAACTTCCGTTTTCGCCATACGTGCCAGGTACGACCTTCGGTAGTGGTGAGCAGAAACGCTATAAATTCAGTAATCTGAAACGTAACATCATCCGAAGCATCGACCTGCTTGTCATCGACGAAATCAGTATGGTACGCAGCGATTTGCTTGATGCCATCGATTCCGTATTGCGTCAATATCGCAAGCGCCACGACTTGCCTTTCGGAGGCGTTCAGCTTCTCATGATAGGCGATTTGCATCAGCTTGCTCCTGTGGTTACTCCGCAGGAAGAGCAGATGATAGGGCAGTATTATGATACTCCTTTCTTCTTCAGCAGCAATGCCTTGAAGCAGGCGGGCTATCTTACCATCGAACTCAAAAAGGTGTATCGTCAGCAGGACCAGCAGTTTATCTCTCTTCTTAATCAGATTAGGGAGAACAAGGCTTCCGAAGCCACGTTGCAGGCTCTGAACCAGCGATATATCCCAAACTTCGAACCGCCCAAGGAGGGCAACTATATCCGTCTTACCACCCATAATGCTCCTGCACAGTATATCAACGAGCAGCAGCTTGCAGCCCTTCCGTCGCAGGCGTATTACTTTACTGCCGAGGTGGAAGGCAATTTCCCGGAATCATCTTATCCTGCTGATTTCAAGCTCATCTTGAAACCGGGAGCGCAGGTGATGTTTATCAAGAACGATCCGCAGCACCGTTTCTATAATGGTATGATTGGCGAGGTGCGCACCATCATCGGCGACAAGATTACCGTGCGCAGCAAGGATACCTACCAGGATTTTGAACTGGAACAGATGGAGTGGACCAATTCGAAATATACCCTGAATGAGGAAACTAAGGAGATTGAGGAAAGTGTGGAAGGACGGTTCCGCCAGTATCCGCTCCGACTGGCGTGGGCGATAACCATTCATAAGAGTCAGGGTCTTACCTTTGAGCATGCCATCATCGATGCTTCCCATAGCTTTACCCATGGCCAGACCTATGTGGCGTTGAGCCGCTGCAAGACTTTGGAAGGTATGGTGCTCAGTCAGCCGTTGTCTCGTGGCGCCATCATCAGCGACCAGACGGTGGATGCCTTCAATAGCCAACTTGCTTCGCCTAGTAAGGAACAAATCAGCTATCTGGAACAGCAATACGTGTTGCACTGCATTGGTGAGCTCTTCGATTTCTATGCCATCAGTGGCAGTTATGAGCACTTGATGCGCTGCCTGGTAGAGTTCTTTACGGGCAAATATCCTCGTGTGGTGGGCGAGTATCAGAAACTGCAGGTGGTGCTGAAGAATCTGATTAGTGTATCGGATAAATTCCGTGTGCAATACACTCGTATGCTGGGGCAGAATCCTGATGTGGGTCAAGCCGAACTGCAAGACCGCATCCACAAGGGTGCCCAGTATTTCTTGGATAAGATAAGTATTCTGAGCGATTTAATCAGAAAGTCGAATCTTGATACAGACAACAAGGTGGGCAAGAAGCAGTTTGAAGACCGCTTTTCTGTTTTTTCAGAAGATGTAAGATTGAAGGAGAGACTTCTGCGATATGAGCAGAGCGCTGAGTTCAGCGTGACAGATTATCTGAAGAAAAAGGCAAAGTTCCTCTTGATGGATGAGACTGCATCTTCTGGAACGGGTTCGGGTGCGAATGGTTCTGGTGCTGGTAAGAAAGCTAGAAAAACAAAGAATTCGAATGGTCCAAAGGAGCCGAAAACCCCTACAAAGGAAATCAGTTACAACCTTTATAAACAAGGTATGACCGTGGATCAGATTGCAGAGGAACGTGGTTTTGTCAGGAGTACTATCATCGGTCATCTCATTCCATACGTGAAAGAAGGCAAGGTTGGCTTGCGAGCACTTATCTCAAGTGCCCATGAGAAGAAGATTCGAGATTTTATGAAGGCTCATCCTGATATAGAGCACTTCAGCGAGATCAAGGAGGCGATGGGGGATGGCATCGACTACTCCGAGATCAAGCTGATTTGTGATTTGATGGAAGACGAGGGATAATGCGTGCAGATGCTTAGCCCACGATTTCGATGGTACTGCTCGAATTATTGCCTTCCTGGTTCACCCGAATCTGTACGGGGATACGTTCTTTAAGTTCTTCCACATGACTGATGATACCCACATGGCGTCCCGACTTGGAGTGGAGGCTGCGCAGGGTGTTGACGGCATGTTGCAGCGGTTCGCCGCTCAGGGTTCCGAAACCCTCGTCGATAAAGAGGGTATCCACAGAGAGCTGGGTGCCGATGTCGCTGAGTGCAAGTGCCAGGGAGAGCGAGACGAGGAAGCTTTCACCTCCCGAAAGGGTGCTGGCGGCTCGGCTCACATAGCCCTGATAGGCATCTTCAAGAGATATGACGAAGGTGCCAGGTACCACCTTTAAAATATAGCGGTCGCTGAGCGTTCGCATATATCCGTTGGCTGAGTGGATGAGGCTGGCGAGTACATAACTCTGGGCGATGCGACGGAACTTGTTGCCAGTGGCGTCGCCAAGAAGCTGGTTCAAACGGCTCCACTTTTCAAAGTCGGCTTTCTTCTGCGCTGATTCCTGCAGAAGTGAGCCGACTTTCGTTTTGTTGGAGCGGTCGATTTCCAGGTCTCTGATGATTCCGCCACGCTGGTTGCCCAATTCTGAAAGCTGGGCTTCGAGCGATGCGATGCTAGTGGTAATTCTTGAGTCTAAGAATTCTTCTTCTTTAGTCATCTTCTCTTCTTTAGTCATTTCCTCTTCTTCATCAAACAAAGCTTCATATTCTCCTGTATGGAGTTGATAAGCTTTTTCCAGTTCATCCCAAACAGTTTGTTTGCTGACCAACTGCTGTTTTATACGATTGATAGCTTCCGTCTTTTCTGCAATATCAGACTGTTGGAGGGTATCGAGTTGCAGTAAAAGGTTCTCATCCAGCAATATCTCCTGTTCTTCTTCTGTGGATTTCTTCAACATCTCCTGTTTTTTCTCCATGAATTCCTTCAGCCATTTCTTAGTATCTTCTTCCTTCTCTTTTGCCGCACTGATTTGTTGCAGGGCAGCCGTTATCTGGCTTTGCAATTCAGAAGCTCTGGTAAGTACTTTTGGAATACGTTTCAGCACCAGTGGTTCTTTTGAAGGTGTTCCCCAGGTTGACATGAGCTTGACGATGGCATCCAGAACTGCGGCAAGATTCTTGTTACCCTCTTCAAATTGCTTCAGTTCGGCAGCAAGTTTCTGCTGTTTCTCGGTGTTCATCTTGTAGGTGATGGCACCATCTTCAACCTCTTTTCCAAACTCGGTGAGCATCGTATGCCAATCATTTTGCCATGAAAGGTCTCCAGCTTCGCCAATCAGTAAATGGATATCTTGCTGTGCCTTCTCACTGGTTTTGTTCTGTAAAGAAATCTGAGCTTCGATAACTTCAATACGATGCTGGGTATCATCTACTTTCTGCTGTGCGGCTAACATCCCATTTCTTTGCACTTCGTATTCCTGAAGTTTCTGGTCTCTGAGTGCTCTAAGCTTTTTAGCCTCTTTCTCCTTGGCTTCGGCTTCTGCAATTTGAGCAGATACCTTTTCGAGGTTAGCCTGTGTCTGTGCTTCGCCGTTTTCTCCTTCCGGAATCTTTTTTGCTGCTTCCTGGGCTTTTTGGGTAGCCTTGGCTAGCGATTCACAGCATTTGGCAAAGACCTTCTGTTCGTTGGCAAGACTGTTCTTTAAAGCCTTGATGTCTGAATCCAGGGCATTTTGGTCTTTCAATATCTTGTTATATTTGTCCTCGGCATCCTTATATAGTTTTTCTGCTTCAATAACCAGGGCATCGATATTGTCTTCGTGGGGCAGGGTATTTTCTATTCGCTGTTGGCAAACAGGGCAGGTGTCGCCTATTTGCAACTTTATTCTGATGCTTTTAGCCCATTTGTTAATACTTTCCCGTTGCTTTTCATACGCAAGCTGGAGGGTGTTCTTCCGGATTTCAGCATCATGAGATTCCTGCTTTAAAACCTGCAACTGCTTTTCTTTTTCCTGAATAGAGTTTTGAAGTTGAACCAGATTCTCCTTCGAAAGGACGTGACGATTCTGCTCCTCGTGTAGGAGTTCGAGGAGATTCTTGGCTGTTTGAATGTCGTTGAGAAGCGTTTTGAGTGCTTCCTGTTGCTGGCGAAGTTGAGGCAGATGAAGTTGTTCCAAGTCAGCTTCAGCCTCCTGCACTTTGATAACCTGTTGGTTATATGTTTTCTGACATTCTTCGAGCATGGTCTTTGATTTCTCAAGCATTGGCTGATACAGGGTGCTCAGTTCCTTCTTGATTTGATTGGCATACTGCAGGTTGTTTTCCGCATCCTTTTTGTTCTTCAGATAGGAATTGATGAGCGTATTCAGGGTCTGTGCATTTTTGTAGAGATGCACTTTGGGTGCTTCTTGAGCCAGGTAGCCGTCTATATTCCTGATAGATAAAGCGATGGTCTGCTCCTGCTGAAGCTCATAGCTTTGTGCTCCCTGAATCTGTCGGAATGTTTGCTCTAAAGATTGCAGTTGGGCTTCCTGTTGCAGGATAGTTTTGGCGCATGATGCTGCTTCGTTCATCTTGGCGCGAGCCTCGATGGTATGGTTCCAGAGGGCGATGGTTTGTTCCTGCTGTTGGGTCTCGCCGCTTTCGGCGATGGCTTTCACATGTGCCAAATCTTCTTTTGCCTGCTCTTTTCGCTGACGGAAATCCTTTTCCTGCTGAATCCAGCGAAGCTTTTTCTGTTCCTTTTCCAGGGTGTTTTTGAGTTGCTGGCTCTGCTCATCCAGCTGTTGTAACTGGTTGTTTTTCTGAGCAATCTCTTCATCGTTCAGAATCTGAATGCCTTCAATCTTTTGTTGGGAATCCTCCCAAATCTTCTTCTTCTCTACAGTTTGCTCAAAGATTTTGGCTCCAATTCGGGAGTAGGCATCTACACCTGTGATTTTCTCCAGAATCTCAGCTTTCTCATCGTCCTTGCTGTTGAGAAATCGGGTGAATTCGCCTTGTGCCAGGAGGGTGGTACGGCAGAATTGCTTGAAATCCAAACCGATGGCGAGGGCTATCTCCTCACGGATTTCCTTATCTTTGGCATAGGTGAAATCGGTGTCCAGATTGCGGAGTGCCCATTTCTTGTTCTGTATCTTGCCCGTCACCTTGTTGCGGGCTCTTGCCACCGACCATTGAGCCTCGTAATGCACACCGTTGCTGCCTATAAAGGTAAGGCGCACGAAAGCCTCACCGGTATTGCGGCGCATCAGTTGCACAGGGTCTTTAATCTTGATATCTTTTTCGTTGTCACGCATTTCTCCCTGCATGCTCGTGTTTTCGAGACGGGGAGTGCTGGCATAGAGCGCCAGACAGATGGCATCGAGGAGGGTTGATTTGCCTGCACCCGTCTTTCCGGTGATGAGGAACACCTCGCTATCGGCTAGGGGCTGAGCCTCGAAGTCGATGGTTGCATCCTCGATAGAAGCGATGTTATGTATTTGGAGTTGTTGTAGAATCATATTGTTACAGTGAAGAGTAAAGAACTAAGTGTGAGGAATCAGAATCCCGGCACTTATAACTGTTCGGTTATTTCTTTAAACATTTCCTTGAGTTCATCATCGAAGGTAATGCCGCAATCTTCGGCGTATCGTCGGGCGATGTCGATAGGAGCTTCCGACTGGAATTCCCGTACGGTCATTGTTCGAGGTTGGGATGTTTCGGAATGTAGTTTTCTTCGGGTGTTGATGAGGCAGAAGCGGCATTGCTTATCCTTTACAAGTTGTGATGCCTCCTGGTTGGCTGCCACGGGAAGGAAATCTTCTACTTCCACATTCAGGCGGATATAGGCAGGGATATCAGAAGGGAAATCTTCTAAAAGCTTCTTTGCTTCATCCCAGGAAGTGAAGTTTCCTTGCAGGTTTTCAGAAGCGGGCAGGGTGACCAGCGGCTTAGGGTTTTCTATAGCAATCTTCTTGAGTTCCACATCATCCCCATGCTTGCCGATGGTGATGAGGCTCACACTATGCTCATAGTTCTCATCAAAACTTACTGCCATCGGACTTCCTGCATAGCGGATACGATGGTGGCTGCCACGAATCCACTGCTCATGGTGGATATGACCTAAGGCAAGATAATCATATCCTTCTCCCAAGTCGCTGACTTCCAAAGAATCTATTCCTCCTACAGTATATTCTGTAGCATTGTCGTGTCCCTTGAAATCGCAACCCTTTACGGTGGTATGCGCCATCATGATAACAGGAAGTTCCTGGTTCCTTTCTTTCACTTCATCCAAAATTTCCTGGAAGAATCCTTCGGGAATGCTTCGCTCATAGCAGTAGGGAACGGCTATGATGTAACCCTTGATTTCGTCTTGCGTTTTCTTCTTCTCTTTCACTTCGATGATGTGATTTTCGGGATGCTCCTTGTCTATGTTTCCAACAGAAAATACCTTTAATGCCTGCCAGGGAGTCTTGAAAATCTCGTGCTTGGTTCCGCTGTCATGATTGCCTGCGGTGATGACGATGGTCATGGCGGGATTTGCCTCGTGAATCTGCACGATGGCATCGGTGAACATCGTTTGTACAGCAGCTGAGGGCTGAGAGGTATGATATACATCGCCCGAGAGGAGAAACGCATCTGGCTTCTCCTCTCTTACGATGTCTATGATTTGAGCGAGCATGGCAGTCTGTTCTTCGGTACGGTCGAAGTTGTAGAGCGTATGTCCCAGATGCCAGTCGCTGGTATGTAAGATTTTCATATCAACTTTCTATAGTTTCTTAACTGCATCTTCCAATTGCTTCAGGGCTTGCTGGAGGATGCTTCTTGGTGTTGCCACATTCAGTCGCATGAAGCCTTCGCCGCCAGGGCCAAACATTTCGCCATCGTTCAGTGCCAGGTGTGCCTTGTCGATGAAGAGGTCGAGGAGGGCATCGTGTGAAAGCTGCAGGTTGCGGCAGTTGAGCCATACGAGGAAGGAAGCCTGTGGGCGCAGCGGACGGATGCCAGGGATATGCTCTCGGCAATAATCCTCTACGAATCGGATGTTGTCCTCTATGTAGGCAAGCATCGCCTTTCGCCATTTTTCTCCCTTACGGAAGGCGGCAATGGTGGCGATAGGGGCAAACAGGGTTGGCTCGTCTAATTCGTTGGCAGACAACCATGTGTAGAACTTTCTGCGAAGCTGGTCGTTGGGAACAATGGCGTAACTGCTCACGATACCTGCAATGTTGAAGGTCTTGGATGGTGCCTGGAAGGTGATGCTGATGTCTCTTGCCTTGTCTGAAACCGATGCGAATGGGATATGTTTGTGCCCGAAGAGCGCCATGTCGGCATGAATCTCGTCGCTGATAACGAGCAGGTGGTGCTCGTAGCAGAAGTCGGCGAGTTGCTGAAGGGTCTCCTTGCTCCAAGTGATACCACCCGGATTATGAGGGTTGCAAAGAATGAGAATCTTGCATTTTTCATCGCAAACTTTCTCCAGGTTTTCGAAGTCCATCTCGTAATATCCATCCTCCTTCATCTTCAGCGGATTGAAGACCACCTCTCTTCCGTTGCCCTCTGGAGTGAGGCGGAATGGGTGATAAACGGGTGGCTGGATGATGACTTTCTCATCGGGCTGGGTGAAGACATTCACCACGAGTCCGATACCTTTTACTATACCTGGAATGAAGCGGATCCACTCTTGCTTCACATCCCACTGGTGGTGGTCATGCACCCAGTCGATGATGCTAGGCAGATAATCGGCTGGCTCCATGGTGTAGCCGAAGAGCGAATGTTCCAATCGTGCCTTGAGGGCATCTGTGATGAATGATGGGGTCTCGAAATCCATATCGGCTACCCAAAGTGGCAGCAGGTCGTCGCGTCCCCAGCGAGGCAGCAGGGCACCATGTTTGAGGTCGTCGCTGCCCGAACGGTCTATTATCTTATCGAAATCGTACATGTTTTTACTTTGAACTTTGAGCTTTGAACATTGAACTTTATGATTAGCCTTTTTCTCTGACCTGTTAACTATAAACTATTAACTATCAACTAAAAGAAGACTGTCAACTTTAAACTGTCAACTATAAACTTTCAACCGCCTGCTTGATGTCTTCGAAAAGGTCATCTACATCTTCCAAACCTACACTCAGTCGGATAGTTGTGTCCTTGACATCCATTGATCTACGCATGCTCTCTGAGAATGCGCCGAAGATGGTGCTGGCCGGGTGGATGGCAAGCGAACGGTTGTCGAAGAGGTTGGTGGCACGATGGATGAGCTTCAGATTGTTGAGGAAGTTGAAGCATGCCTCCTTGCTTTCCAAGTCAATGCAGATCATGGCTCCTGCTGTTTTGCCAAACTGGCGCTGTGCCAACTCGTGATAAGGGTTGTCTTCCAAACCAACATAGTTCACATATTTAATTTGTGGCAGAGTGCGCAATTTTTTTGCGAGTTCCAGGGCGTTGCTGCTCTGTACACGATAGCGGGCATCGAGCGTTTCGAGTCCGATGGTCTGCATATAGGCTACCTGTGGTGTCATGTAGGCACCGAAGTTGAAGAGCATCTCACCATAGAGGCGCTTGGCAAAATCGCCATTGTAAGGGGTTCCGTAGTCGATGACCAGACCGCCGAGCGAGGTTGCACCACCGCTTACATACTTGGAACTGGAAACTAACTCGATATCCACGCCCAAGCTCTTTGCTGAAAATTGGGTGAAAGGAATCACGGTAGAATCTACCACCAAAGGCACATTCTTCTCGTGAGCCACTTCTGAAATAGCCTTCAAATCGGCAACCTCCAACTGTGGGTTGGTCAGAATTTCAAGGAATACGCAACAGGTGTCGTCGTCGATAGCCTCACGCACTGTCTCGATATTGGTTAAATCGCGTAGGCGAACCTTTACGCCAAAACGGCGCAGGGTAGCCACGAGCAGCGCATAGGTATTACCGAAGAGATGCTTCGAGGTGACGATGTTCTTGCCTTGTGCCGCCAGCGACATGAGGGTATTGCTGATGGCAGCCATGCCTGAGTTGAACGCAGTGGCGTGAGCGGCATCTGTCAATGCAGCCACACGTCGCTCCAGATTGGTAACCGTAGGGTTTTCTACTCGCGAGTAATCAGGAGCCTTGATTTTGTCTGTAAATGCCTCCGACATGATGGCAGCATTGTCAAACTCGTAGGCGAGGGTGTTATATACTGGTACGCTCAGCGAATCGTAGGCATCGCGGCGCTCATACTCCAAATGAATGGCTTGGGTCTGTTTCTTCATTTTATCCTATATATATAATAATGTGTATTTACTAATCTCTTGCATCAAGCAATCGAAGAGTGTATTGAACAATCTTTTGGGTTGTTTCTCGCTTCTATCTATTTTGACTGCAAAATTACAAAAAAAACTCTAGTTTTCCTATATAAATGTTAGATATTTTGTTTAAAAAGATATAATATTGGTAGGTTTTCTTTCTTTTCTGGGGATGAAGTAGCAGGAAATTCTATTTTTTGCAGTACCTTTGTACCCATGAAGAAAAAAAAGTTGATTATAATAGCTTTGAGTATGCTGATGGTACTTCCAGTTTACTCCCAGGACAAGCGTTATCATGGCGATGGCATTGATGATGTTCTTCGTTTTGTTCCTACCATTGCCGTCTTTGGATTGAAGGCGTGTGGAGTGGAGGCTGAAAGTACTTGGCAGCGAAGAATCGGTGCCCAGGTACTGGCATTTGGTGTGAATGCTGCCGTGACATATTCACTGAAGCATGCTATCCATGAGAAACGTCCAGATGGAACGGACAATCATTCGTTTCCTTCGGGGCATACTTCCGTCGCCTTTTCTGGAGCCACCGTCCTGATGCACGAATACCGCAAGGTGTCGCCTTGGATTGGTGTGGCAGGTTATGCTGTGGCTACTACCGTGGCGGTGGATAGAGTAAGAAGAAATCGCCATCACTGGGGTGATGTAATGGCAGGTGCCGCCATTGGTGTGGCTTCTGCTGAGGCTGGCTATCTGCTGGGTGACTGGCTTCTGGGAAAGAAAAAAAAGAAGGCAAAGGAAATGGATGGGGAGTTGGAAAAGGAGAATGGGGTGAACGATAACCTCAGTCTCTCGGTTGCTCCTACAGGCATCGAATTTGCCATCAAACTATAATGCTTTTTGAAAGAGGAAAAAATTGAATCGAACAGATAAAAGATATACATAAAATCATGATGAAAACAACAACCATGAGCCTTAAGGCTCTTACTTTTAGCGTTGCTCTCTGTGCTTCGCTCGGCTTGTCGCTTTCTGCGAATGCCGAGACCATCGAAGTGCAGAAGCTGAAGCATGCCGGCCCTTATCCTGTGGCTACCCCTTGGATGGCGGATAGCGTAAATGTGAAGGGGGAGAAATTTTCGATGGAGAGTGTGCTTGACTCTCCACTTTCGTTTACTTTATTGAATAATGGAAAAGAGGTGGCTGCATCCCAGCTTTTAGCGGATAGCAAGCAGAATGCAATTCACCTGGCTTCTTTCACCGTATCAAATACCAGCCGTACCAAGGCTACTATCGAGGTGAAGGGCTTGAAGCAATATCGCCTCTTCGTTGATGGAGAGCAGGTGACCGTGAATGGCGACAAGGCAGAAACTACCTTAATGCCATCTAGTCATACAGTGGTGATTAAGTACCTCACTGAGTCATCTGACAAGGATTTCAAGATCAGCATTACCGCAACCGATGGCAAGCAGCTCAGCGTAGGAGAATCTGCTGCCAGCACCAAGCGCGCATTCAATATATACGATGTGATCTGCATGCCTAACTACGCAAGTGTTCAGATGTCGCCGAACGGCAAGTTTATGATAGTGCGCAAGACTTGGGTAGATAGACAGGGCAAGAATCATAGCATCAACGAATTGCGAAACAGTCAGACCAACAAGGTGGTAGCTTCTTTCGAAGAGAGCGTAAGATGGATGCCTCGTACCAACAAGATGTACTTTACCCAGAAGGCGAGCGACAGCTCTATTGCCGGCGAAGGCAAGGCAGATGGCGAGCTGCAGCTCATCACCATCAATCCGCTCAATATGGATCGCGAAGTGTTGGCGGCCAATATTCCAGACGGATGGTTCCAGTTTACTCCCGATGAGAAGACGCTTATCTACACTCTTTATACCGAGGGCAGAAAGAAAGATGCTCAGGTGTATGATGTGAAGGAGCCTGATGACCGTCAACCAGGATGGCGAAGCCGTAGCTATCTTGCCAAGTTTGATTTGGCGTCGGGTGTTCTCCAGCCGCTCACTTTCGGCTATCACAACGTCTATCTCAGCGATATTTCTGCAGATTCCCGCTATCTGCTCATCGGCAAGAGCGAGGAACGCCTTACCAAGCGTCCAACCACTCTTAATTCCTACTATCGTCTCAATCTCAATGATATGAGTGTGGAGACTTTGATAGAGAAGGGGGAGTTTCTGAATGGCGCCCAGTTCTCGCCTGATGGCAAGAGCATTCTCGTTACGGGTTCGCCTGAGGCATTCGGTGGTATCGGAAAGAATGTAGAGGAGGGACAGATTCCTAGTATGATAGATACCCAGCTCTATCTGATGACTCTTGCGGATAAGAAGGTTCGTCCGCTGACCAAGGATTTCAATCCGAACGTGCAGAGTGTGGATTGGAGTAAGGCAGATGGCAATATCTACTTCACGGCAGAAGATAAGGATTGCATGCATCTCTTCCAGCTCAATCCGAAATCAGGCAAGTTTACATTGCTCAAGACTCCGGAGGAGAACATCAAGAGCTTCTCTGTTGCATCATCTGCTACGGAAATGGCGTTCTCCGGACAGAGCGCATCCAATGCCGACCGACTCTACAAGATGAATCTGAAGGCGCAGAAGTCTCAGCTTGTTGATGATCTCAGTGCCCGTTTGTTGAAGAATATCGAGTTGGGCGAGTGCAAGGCTTGGAATTTCGTGAACTCTCGTGGCGACACGCTTTGCTGCCGTTACTATCTGCCACCTCATTTCGATGCTTCCAAGAAGTATCCGATGGTGGTGAACTACTATGGCGGTTGCAGTCCTACCACCCGTATGTTCCAGAGCCGCTATCCTCATCATGTCTATGCTGCGATGGGTTATGTGGTCTTGGTCGTGAACCCAAGCGGTGCTACTGGTTTCGGTCAGAAGTTCTCTGCCCGCCACGTGGATACTGCCGGTGAGGGAGTGGCTGAGGATATTATCTCCAGCACCCAGGCTTTCTGCGATGAGCATGGTTTTGTGAACAGAAAGAAGATAGGTTGCATCGGTGCCAGCTATGGTGGTTTCATGACGCAGTATCTTCAGACCAAGACCAATCTCTTTGCTGCTGCCATCTCTCATGCCGGCATCAGCGACCATACCAGCTATTGGGGTGAAGGCTATTGGGGCTACAGTTACAGCGAGGTTTCCATGGCTAACGAGTATCCTTGGACCAACAAGCATCTCTTCGTAGATCAGAGTCCGCTTTATAATGCAGATAAGATTCATACACCATTGCTTTTCGTTCACGGAACTGCCGATAACAATGTGCCTGTGGGCGAGAGTATTCAGCTCTATACGGCATTGAAGCTTCTTGGTCGTCCAACGGCGATGGTGTTGGTAGATGGTCAGGACCATCACATCATCGATTATGAGAAGCGCCTCAAGTGGCAGGATACCATCTTCGCCTGGTTCGCCAAGTGGCTGCAGGATGATGGCAGCTGGTGGAAAGAGATGTATGGAGAGGAGAAAATGTAGTTGAAGTCTCGGCAGAAATGCCGGCTTCAGTCTCTATCAAATAAAAAAGAGATTATATTCCTGTTTGGCTGGGAATATAATCTCTTTTTGTTTTTCTTATTTCTTATTGCTCAGTGAAATCATCAGGGAGATGAAGGCGAAGGAAATGCCTACGATGCAGACTCCCAGCCAGTCGGCTTGGGTCCACACGTATCCGGCACAGAACGTACCGAGCGAACCACCGATGAAATAGGTCGTCATGAAGATGGTGTTGGCACGGTTGGAAGCCTGCGGAATCTCCTGCAGGCAGCCACTCTGATTGCTGAGCTGCTGACATTGCAGTCCGATATCTACCAGGATGATGGCTGCGATGAGTCCTGTATAGGTGTCGCCGAAGAGAAGGGCTATTGCCCAGGCGATGATCTGCATGGCTGCTCCGAAGAGGCTGAACTTGTGGATTCCGAACCTTGGAACCAGCTTTCCTACGCTGCTGGCTGCCACGGCTCCCATGATTCCGCAGAGTCCGAGCATTCCCACCATGTCGCTGCCTGCATTGAAAGGAGGCTGGGCAAGATGGAAGGCGAGGCACGACCATATCGCCATCATGCTTCCGAAACCGAAGGCGGCACGGATGGAGTAGATGCGGATGGAAGGATGGAGGATGAAAATCTCAGCCACGGTAGTCATCAGTCCTCTGTAGGTACCCACATAGTTGCGCTTCATCTCTGGCATCATCAATAGCATCACGCCCATGCAGGCAATCATGACGAGGGCGGCAATGAAAAACATCTCCCGCCATCCCAGCCATTCGCCGATGTAGCCGCTGATTACTCGCGAGGCAAGAATACCCGTGAGCAGTCCGGAGAGTACAATACCCATATTCCTGCTCTTGTTCCTGGGTTCAGAAAACTGTCCTGCTATCGGGATGAAGAACTGCGGAATCACGGAACAGGCACCAATCAGCAACGAAGCTCCCCAGAGCATCCATACGTTTTGCGCTACAGCCATCACGATGGCCATCACGGCTGCAATGGTCATATTCGCAAGGATGAGCTTCTTGCGTGAGAACATGTCACCCAGGGGAATGAGAAAAAACAGTCCCAGTGCGTAACCTATTTGGGTAATCACGGTGATGAGGTTGGCGCTTTGCTCGGTAATGCCCAGATCATGACGGATCAGTTCGAGAAGCGGCTGATTGTAGTAGCAGTTGGCTACGGTGAGTCCTGCGATGATGGCCATCATCAGGAGAATGCTGCGGGGAATGCCCCGATTTTCTTTTAGCTGTATCATCTTTATTTGTTTATGATTCTGTTTCTGAGGGCAAAGTTACTAAAAAGTTCTCGGCTAGCAAAGCTTTTGGGCTCGATTTCTTGGAAAAATCATCTCTCTTCTTGAAAAAATTACTGCCATCACCAACCAGAGCAGCGTGAACTGCATCTGCCTCTATCCTAACAATCTGCAGGATGTACCGCAGTGGTAGTTGGATTGGCTCAAGAATGTTCCTACAGCCTGGGAGGATACCAAGTATATTGCCGGTTATCCAACCAAGTATGCGGT
>ERZ1031701.34-NODE-34-length-14682-cov-5.942982_pt1 | contig 14682 bp, 6 predicted proteins | sample MGYA00518737_ERZ1031701 | MGnify/ENA primary metagenome ERZ1031701 (study PRJEB33719, sample SAMN04261224) | wastewater metagenome | biome: rural village; feature: human; material: feces | host: Homo sapiens | place: El Salvador | collected 2013-01-07 ...
GACTCTCTTTGATGGCAAATGCGCAGGAGAGATTGCAAAGGAATTGAATGTTTCTAAGCGTACCGTCGAATCCCAGTTGCTCACTTCCCGCAAGAAAGTCAGAATGATGCTTCAGGCGATATAATGTGTAATTAAACCTATACTTCATATAAATCGTAACCCTATTTAACTTTTAGTTTATATGATGAAATCAAAACTGTTTATATTGTGTTTTTTGGCTGTTTGCCAAGTGTGTCAGGCCAACTTCTTGCCTGTTAACCTGAAAGTAAATGGATTGTCTAATCCTGTAGGGATAGATACTTCAAATCCAACTTTCAGTTGGCAGACGGAAAGTGACGAGAGAGGTTTCCTGCAGTCTGCATACGAATTAGTTGTAAGGTCTGCTTCTGGAGCAGAAGTTTGGAAATCAGGAAAGGTTGAGTCTGCTTTGCAAAATCAGATTACATACGCAGGAAGTCCCCTTGTGTCATGTTCCCCTTATTCTTGGACGGTTACAGTCTATGATAAGAATGGTAAAGCATCAGTAGCCTCAAAGGGCACTTTCGAAACTGCTTTCCTCAATGCCAATGAGTGGAAAGCGCAATGGATACAACCTGCCAAAACCTGCAATGCAAAGGTGGAAATTCCGCTCCAGACTTCATGCAGGTATGTCAAACTTGATGTCACCAAGTTGGGACTTCCAGCTTCCACAGATTCCAAGTTCTATTTCTTACAGTTGGCAGAAATGGAAATCTATAGCGGAGAAGAAAATGTGGCCCGTAAGGCTACCTTCAGTGCGAGCGATACCTGGACGATTGGTAACTGGAACTTAAACTATCTTAATGATGGAGTTGTTCAGGGGACAACTTTAGGATATACTACAACACAAAAAGGTAATAATAGCCAGCATGTGTATGTCATTGCCGACTTGGGTAAGGTAATGGACATCAATCGTATTGTGCTTTATCCACGACAGGATGATAAGGCTGCGAGCGGTACAGAAGCAGCTAACTTCCCAAGTTCTTATACCATCCAGACATCAGATGATGACAAGAAATATTCTGTAAAGCATGAAGTGGTTGATGGAGTTGCTCCAAGTTTCATCAATACATCTCAGGTAATTCCTTATCTTGGCAGAAACTTTACTGTTGCGAGTGGAAAGAATGTCAAGCGGGCAAGAATCTATGCTTCGGCATTGGGAGTATTTGATATGACTCTAAATGGAAAACCAGTTACCGAAAACAAACTGGAACCAGGAGAGAGCGAGTATGAAAAGACGATACTTTATTCTACATACGATGTTACTTCTATGGTTTTGCAAGGTGCCAATACGCTGATAGCTCGCGTTGCGGGTGGCATCTTTCATGTTGATAAGCTGAATGGAAGATTCTCCAAAGGTGAAGTGGTGAATATTGGTGACAAGGCTTTGAAAGCAGAACTGCATATTGATTATGAGGATGGTACATCTGACGTGATTCTGACTGATGAGCAGTGGACAAGCACTCCTTCGCCTACATTAGGAAGCAATTGGTGGGGCGGTGAGGATTATGATGCCCGTAAGGAAATAGCTGGTATTCGCCAAACTTTCTATGATGTAAGCACTTGGAACCCGGTAAAAGTTGTCGCCTCTCCTTCTTTCAGAAGTAGTCAGGCCAGTGGATTGGGCGTCCTGAAAGCTCGCCAGCATGAACCGGTTCGAGTAGTGGAAGAATGGAAAGCGGTAGGCGTGAAGAGTGTATATAGTGGCGGCTACCATCTCTATGTCGTTGATTTCGGCAGAAATTTTGCCGGGCAGTACCGTTTTAAATTGAAAGGTAAGAACGGACAGGTTATCACTCTTCGTGAGGGAGAAAGTCTGAATGCTGATGGATCTATCTTCATGGAGAATTACTATACTGGTCCTGCAGATACGTATGAAACTTATACTTTTGCAGGCAAGGAAAATGGCGAGGAATGGGGACCTGAGTTTATGTACCATGGTTTCCGTTATCTCCAGATTATAGGTCTGGATGAGGCTCCCAAGCCGGAAGATTTTACGGCTTTGCGTTTGCGTAGTGATATGGACTTGGCAGGTACTTTCGAAACTAACAACTCCTTGCTCAATGATATACATGTTATCTGCCGTGATGCCATCCAGAGTCAGTTGTATAATAGTATCACCGATTGTCCTCATCGAGAAAAATTGGGATGGCTGGATGTTCCTAATGAGATGTACAATTCCTTGGTCTATAATTATGACATGGAAAATTTCTTCAAGAAAGTAGTACAGGATTGTTTTGATGCACAGTACAGTAACGGAAGGGTTCCAAGTACCGTTCCCCACTTTATGTCGGTATATGATGATGATCCAAACTGGGGTGGAGCTGCCATCTTGGTACCTTATCGCAATTGGAAAACCTATGGTGATATGACAACTATGACCAAGTTCTATCCTCAGATGAAGAAGTTGATGGACTATTATACTTCCAAGACGGTAAATCATATCATGCCAGGACGCAATTATAGTGTGTTAAGTGACTGGGGACAGGAAACGGCAGGAGTCAATCCAATGGTTCCTGGTGAGTTTACCATTACCACCACCTATTATTATATGTTGAATGCGATGGCGGAGATTGCTTCTTTCCTTGGTAAGGATGTAGATGCAAAGGGATTCCTCACTCAGGCTCAGAATACGAAGAAAGCTTTCAATGAACGCTTTTATAAGGATGGAGTTTATGAATACGGACAGCAATCTGAATTTGCCATGCCTCTCTATTACGGACTCGTAGATCAGGAAAATGAAGAGTTGGTAGCTGCTAAGTTGGCTGAGCGTGTGAAGAAAGACAACTATAAGATCAAGACTGGTGAAATCGGTTTGAAACCTTTGTTTATGTCTTTAGCGAAGTATGGATATAATGATATTGTTTATCAGATGGCAAATCAGACCGATTGTCCAAGCTATGGATATTGGGTAAAACAGGGTTACACTACCACTCCTGAATATTGGGATGTTGGAGCTTTCTCCCAGAATCACTGTATGATGGATCATATCGAGGAATGGTTCTTCTCTCAGTTGGGTGGCATTCGGAATGATGGTAATGGTTTTGATATAGTTCGTATCGAACCATGGATTCCTGAAGATATGAATCATTTGGATGTAACGACACGCAGCATTTATGGAAATATTCGTTGCCATTATGAGCGTGGGGCTGATGACGAGATGAATTATACTTTTGAGATTCCTGCCAATAGTCAGGCAAATATCGTTCTGCCTTGCTTGAATCACCAAAGTGTATTTGAAAATGGAAAGGATGTGAAAAATGGCGAGAAGGGTGTCGTATCTGTAGAATACAAAGATGGAAAGGCTTATTTGAAAATGGGTTCTGGCAACTATACTTTGCAGATAAAAAAAAAAGAAGCTACAGGAATCCAAGAGGTAAACATCTCAAGGGCACGGCTAAATGATGTCTATTATGACTTGGAAGGGCGAAATCATGGCAAAGTGAGACCTTCTCAGAAAGGAATTTTTATTTGGAATCAGAAAAAAGTTGTTCTCTAAAGAATTGCTTTGTAGAAAGAACAGGTTTGTATTGTACAAAAAAGCAATACAAACCTGTTCTTTTTTTAAGTATATTGTAAGTCTGATTTGTATAACTATAAAACGACAGATACAAAAATAATTTTTTATGAAAACAAAAAAGCTTACATTATTGTTGACTGCTGCAATGTTCTTGATGGGGGGCATAATGCAGTTAAAGCTGACACTAAACTTCTGACAGAGGCAGATGGGTGGCAGAAAATCACATCTATTTCACAAAGTGATATAGATAAGTATTACTATGTCTTTGTTGATAAAGACAATGACTTGATGCTTGGATTGGCAAATGGCGTAAAAAATACCAAGCGAAAAGCAATGTTCTATCAGAAAGGTGCTGACGTAGTAAAGGATAAGTCCAAACTTTGGGCTATTGAAAAGAATTGGAACAACTATGCTTTGAGAAATGCTTTTGTTGATAACTATTTGCGGATGCAGACAGAATGGGGAGATGGCAATCCATCATGGGATACGAATGACCAGTCTAATGAATGCGAATGGACTGATGTCAAGTTGGAATATGCTGAAACTGACGGTGCGTGGTCTATCATTTCCACTAAGTACACTCGTGCATTAGGTGTATATGGCGATAGTGAGAAAGTACCTGCTGAAAACGATGAGATTGGTGCCAACAGTATCGGAAAGGGACAGAAATTCCTGATCTATGCGATTCCACGTTCCACTTATTATGCCAAACTGCCTGAGGGCGCAAGTAAAGATAATCTTAAGGACTTGTCTTGGGCAATAAAAAATAATACTCTGGATGATAATCAAGCTAATAGAGGATGGAATTTAACTTGTACTGGCTGGCACAATTTCAATAACACTTATGGTGTAGGTGAATTTTACACTAATGTTGATCAGCCGAATTTTGAGTTATCCCAAACTCTTACGGGATTGCAACCTGGAACTTATCAGTTGAGTGCGCAATTGTTTGAGGATGCTAAAAAGGATGTATATCTCTTTGGAAATACAACAAAAGTTTGTGTTGAGCAAAACGATAATTCTGCAGGAATAGGAAACACACCGATGGAAAAAGTTGCTAATCAGATGAAAGCAAACCGTAATTATGGCAAGGTAACCGTATCTGTCCTTGTCGGTAAGGATGGTAAATTGGAATTAGGACTTCGTGGAAATTGTCCTGCAACGACTTGGGTTGTCTTTGATAATTTCCAATTACAGTATATGGGCACAGATACTGAGGAGATTAGAAAAGAATATGTTACCTATTATCAGGAAGCTCAGAATAAAGCCAAAGAATTGTTGAAAAATCCGGTTTATGCTCAGATTCAGGGAAAAGACAAGGCCGATCTGGAATACTTAGCTAATGAGGATGCTAATACCATGATTACTGTTGATAATTATGAGACTAAGAAACAAGAGTTAGAAACCGCTATGACTACTTTCCAGGAAGATAAGGAGGTATATAATACTTTTGTAAGTCATGTAAAGAATGCCACTCTTTTTGGTAAAGATGTCTTGGGACTTGATAAAATTCCTTCTGAAGATAAGGCTTCTGACGCAACCATCACAGGAGCAGAATTGCGAGAATGGCGTGATAAGATGTATTTAGCAGAGTATGATTATGTGAAGAACAACTATACTTCAGATATTACTTCCCTTATGGGTATTGATGGATGGAAGGATTGGACAAAGCCAGAATTGGCAGCATACAACTGGCAATCTTATGCTGGTGATCATCAAGATCCAAAATATTATGAAGTAGGCGGATTTAATAATACTGCGAAATGGGATCAGTCTTTGACAAGAAGTATCACATTATCCCCTGGTAAATATGTTGTAAAGCTTGCTTGCCGCACCTCTTCTAATGGCGGTGCTTCTTCTGGTTATGTTTCTGTAAAAGTGGGAGATACAGAAACCCAGGCCAACTTCCCTTTGAAGAATGATACTGGTTATGGTATTACGACAACTGGTGAAGCAAGTTTTGATGGTAGTAAGGTTTACAATAGCACTGGCCGCCAAGGTGGTGGATGGGAATGGCGTTATGTTCCATTTGAGTTGAATTCTACTTCAGAGGTTACATTGACTATCCATGTGGCTTCAGAAGGTGGTAATAACTATCCTGGATTCTACGAGCCCCAACTCTTAGCCATGCCAATGGATGTAACACTTGAAGATACCAAGACTTATAATGAGGCTCCTGCTCTCGTTGCCAATGTTACTCTTAATCGTAAATTAGGCGAGAAATGGAATACGATAGTCTTGCCTTTTGCTTTGGATGAAACACAGGTAACAGAGATGTTTGGAGAAGGTGCCAAGGTGGCTGCCTATACGGGTTCTACCGTTAATGGTGATCACGTAACTCTCAATTTCAAGGAGCAGACAAGCATGGAAGCCCAAACTCCTTATATGATTAAACCTGGTACAAGTGCCAACAGCTATAAGGTGAATGGTGTTATCCTCGAACCAGCCGGATTAAAGAATGTGGAGGATGCTAATAAGGGTAATGGAATTACTTTTGTAGGCAATTATACCAATGGTCAGGCATTGCAGCAGAACAGTTTCTTTATCAGCAAAAACACGTTCTATCGTGCCAGTGGACAGGAGACTATGAAGGCTTATCGTGCAACGTTCCAGGTTCCATCTTCATTGAGTGCGGCAAAGATCATGAATACCGTATTTGTAGGTGAAGGCGGTTCTGTTACGGCAATAGATGATGTTCATGTTTCTCCTCAGGGTTCTTTCGATGTTTATCATATCAACGGTATGCTGGTAAAGAAGAATGCCATCGACTTGAACGGACTTGATAAGGGAATCTACATCATCAATGGCAAGAAATATGTAGTGAAGTAATTTATTTGATTTAGAATAATAAGGAGCAAGAACAATGAAAAAATATATAAAACCCAATGCTCGCATAGTAGCGAATATCATTTATGAACAATCCTTGATGGCAGGCTCTATTACAAAGGGCCTTCCGGGAGATGAAGACCCAGGATATGGTGGTGATAATACGAATTCCACAATTGAGGTTGATGCCAAAAAGAATCCGAGTTCTTCTACTTGGGATGGATGGACAGAATATACATCCTGAGATGATTGATGCGTAGCGTCAGGTCTGATGATATAAAAAGGTCCTCAAAACATGAAACTTGTTTTGAGGACCTTTCATATTTTCTATGATATTTGCTTTCTGAAAGAACTTCCTATTGGACGATTACTTTAGTGCAGATATTACCCATGATTACGGCATATATGCCAGCAGGTAGATTCTGAGTTCTTCCCATTGACATACCGTTCAGATTATATACTTTGACAGGAACATCAGAAGTAACGATAATACAACCTTTTCCTCCCTTGATATTTGGGATTGGGGTAGATGAGGAAGGCAAGCCAATGCTTGTAGAAACATTATCTGAAACATAATAGAGTTGGAAATCATCGAATGACATCCATGTTCCAGTAAACTTTTTGCCCGTCAAATAGAAATCGTTGGTATATCCTATGGTCAAGGTATGATTTCTTACGATGATGTTCTGTATTTCGCAAGGATTCCATCCTTTGCCTAATTTACCTTGAGTATTGCCAGAGTTTTCAATTTCTTGCTGATACCAGTCTGATTCTGTCTGAGCTGTCAGGAATACGGCTTCACCATCAGTGCGGACGCAGGCTTTAAGCGTGTAAACTCCATTTGGTAGGTCTGTCAAAGTCTGGTGACCAGTAAACCAAAGGCTGCCTGCTGTTTTATTGAAAGAGTCAAAATACATATTGGTAGTATTGCCGCTATAGTGTTCCCCGCTCTTTCTGCTTCCGTCACCATTGGTTACATTGATATCCCATCCTTCTGAGTCTTCAGCATCCGCATTCTTGATGTAATAGGTAAAGTCTGTAGATGGACTCGGAACTTGTGATAAGCGAGTTTTGTTGATCATTTCCTTCAAAGCACGGATGACATCCTTGATGGATGGTTCTGAGACTTGTTTTCCTGCTTCTATCCATTGATCATACAGCTCGGTCTGTGTTTCTAACTCTTGACGTGCTTGGTCTGCATATTTCTCATCTTTAGCGATGTTATGAGCTTCTTCTGACAGTGCCTTGTATTGCTCAAGAATCTCGGTCAAGTCAGTGCCTGATTTTAAGGATTCACGTAATAGAGTCAATGCTTCCAGTTGTGCCTCACGTCCTACAGCATTTTTGGCTGTAGTAATCAGTTCACTTAATGAGTTGTCTTCCTGTGCTTCTGCTTTTTTGATAGCAGCGTCAATAGCATTTTGTATCAGTTCCGCATCATCTTCTATTTGATTTAATGTGAAGTCAGAGACACAGAACCAGCCTTTCGTGCCACCTCCAGAGGTTGATGAATAGCCAATACGCAGGGTTCCATCTGTTCCCACAACAATCGGCTCGGTGGTTTGTTTTTCCCAACCTGTAGTTTGATTCCATATAGCGACTTCTTTTATTGGAGAAATCGTCTTGTCAGATTGAGCTTCGGCATAAGCATGCTGATTGGTGATTTCACCAGGACCGCACATGGAAATGGCAGACAAAGTATAGGCACCAGGCTTTAGATTACCTAAGTCTTGATGGATATCCATTGACGTGAAATTGTTAGACCAGTTGTTCCAACAAGTCTTTCCTGCTATAGTTGCAGTTTTGAAATCTCCTCCAGCAGCTTTGTTGGCTATTGTCCAATGAGTAGATCCATCTGTAAAGGAAGGGTTCTGAATCTCATTGCTCAGTTCTTGCGTCTTCGTGTCTTTGCGAACATCTATGACGGCATTGGCTAAAGATTGTATAATCTGGGCACTGTCACTCTCTGCAATTGTCTGTTTTGCTTTACTGAGAGCTTCTTTCAGATTTGTGAGTTGTGTTTCTGAGAGTGAGGCGGTCTCGATTTCTACCAATCCTTGTGCTTCCTTGCGCAAGAACTCTAATTGTGCTTTCTCATTCTGCCCTACTACGTAGGTGTTGAATGATTTAGCAGGCAGTGTAGCTACCATATATTTGCCATCTATATCCAGTGTTAAAGTCTTTTCGCTGCTTCCGTCATTTCCTGCTACAATCACGATGTTGCCTTCAGGTGTTAATGCCGTTGTCACAAGCTGACTTTCGTCAGTTGTTAAAATCTTAGAACCAGCAGGGATGAAATGTGTATAATGGCAGTAAGCGTAATATTCCGGCGTGTAGCGTGGGGTCTTAGTGCCAGAGTTGACTTGTACCATTGCGTTCTGTATCCATCCCCATGGACTGATACCATTGTCTTTCAAGATGGCATTCCAATAATAATAGGTGGTAACTTTATTGGCAAGGTAATGGTTCGCTAATTGGAAGGTATGTGCTCCTGCATTCCAGTCAAAGGTTCCACTTCCACATTCATTCTCTGTCTGAATTGCTTCATACTGAGGATGGCGGCGGAGAATCTCTTTCATGGCATTGGCACCTTCCCATTGGAAGCCGATGGCATCCATATATTTATCTATGTTCGGGGTGCTCAGAATTTGCTCATATACATCCAATGATCCTGTATTCATGGTTCCTATAATTAGTTTGAGGTTTGGCTGGTGCTCTCTCATATAAGGACCGAGATATTCTGCCAAGAACTTACCTGTAGTCTTGGCAGTCCAAGAACACCCTGGATAAGGAGTATTGCTATATGCCTCATTCTGATAAGCTAAAGATGTAATGTTGATGCCTTGCTCCTTGTATGCATTGATAAATTTGTCGAAATACAAACAGTATGCCTTGTAGTATCGTGGATCATCAATGAATTGGTCATTGAAATATGGTGGTACGTTGAAAGGACAGCCATTGGTATTGGTCTTGCGCTGTGCATAGTGCTTGTTGGTTTTCATCCAGGTAGGAGGACTCCAGGGAGAACAGAAGAAGTCAATTTCCGGGTTTTCTGCAAGTGCCAGTTTGATGGATGGAATAATAGTAGTCAGATCTCTGTCAATATTGAAATGTTCCATCTCAAAGTCTGTTTCGTTGACATCAATCTCATCACAGCTATACCATTCTCGTGCATAGTCGTTGGCTCCTGCCGACAGACGTCCTTTCTGCAAGCGCAGGTCACCGTATGGGTTGAACATACGTTTGACGAGCAGTTGCTTGTCATTATCGCTCAGCAGGTTGTAGGCGTCCCAAGGTAATTCGTTAAAACAGGTTCCCCATCCCAAGAATGTTTGTTGGGGTTGGGAAGAACGAATAACCACCTGCGCTTTGCCTGGTACTTTGTCTGAAAGTGTCAGCGATGACATCTTCCAGAAGTTGCCATCAGTTGTCTTAAACTGATAGGCGGTGGTTTGTGCCTGTATCTCTGATGCAGACAGCAAGACCATGCTTAAGAATGTTAACTTGTTCATTTTATTTTAAATTATTGGTTAGACCTAATCTGGTGCCCTGTTCTGTGTATATTGCGATGGAAGAACACCAAATTTTGTTTTAAAGCATTTCGATAAGTATTTCGGTGTAGCAAATCCTACTTTCGCAGCCAACTGCCCTATGGTAATGTTGGGATAACGTTTCAGAAGTGCCGCAGCTTTTTTGAGACGAACATCTTTGATGAATTCGTTGGGTGAAAGGCCACTGGCCGTCTGCATCTTTCTGTATAGGCTCATCCGGCTCATGCACATATCGCAACTAAGTTGTTCTACATTGTAACTTGTATCTGCAAGGTGCTCTTCTATTTTACTGATGACAAGTTTGAGAAATTCGTCCGAACGAGCTGTGTCTTTGTTGGATTCCTCATCGCTTAACTGTACCTCGGTCAGTTTCAGCATATTACGCCTTTGTTGCAAAATACGTAAGATTCTTATACGTCTATTCAAATTCCAAATACCATATCCCAACAGGATGATTCCCAAGCCATAGATGGAGTAGGCCCACCAGGTTTGCCACCAGGCAGGTAGCCGGTGAACTATATACATAGTCTCATGTTCCGACCAGCATCCGTATCTGTCGGTTGCCTTGATGGCCAGTTTATACTTGCCTGTTGGCAGATGGGTCAAGTAGATCGAGTTGACTCCCTGAGGTAGATAAATCCATTCCTTGTTCCATCCTTCTATCTTGTAGGCGAATGTCACTTTTTGCGCGTGGATGGGGTCAAAGGTCGAGCATCGTAGAATGACACTTGAAATTTGGGCAGGAATCTGCACCTCGCCATTTGATTTCCCCAATAAATGGGTGGAGTCTCCCATCTGTATGGCCGTGATGTATGGTTGTGAACCTTCTGCATTTTGCTGGTCTAACATCTTGGAAGACTTGACCTGCAAATAAGCTCCAGCACCATCTACTCCTATCTGATTGTCATCGACCTCTTCCAGATGATAGAAATAACTGACATTGATGTCTGAGTCCGTATTTCTTAATGTGCGAAAGGAGTGATTTCTCGGGTTGTATTCCCGAAGATATTGATTGGACAACAACCATACATGCCCCGATCTGTCGGTCTTGATGTCGATGATGGCATCTCCATTAGCATTGCTCATTTGCTGTTCGTAATGCAACTGCTTTTTTACCGCATTCCACTGGTACACGGAACCTTGTTGCGTAGTATACCATAAAGTACCATCGCTGGCCAATGCCAATGCCGTTATATTCTCCTTGGAGAGTTGGCTGATCAGTCTCTTTTGTCCATTGACTTCACAGAGGAAGAGTTGGTTCAACTGATTTGTGAAATAAACATTTCCTTCAGAATCCGCTGCGATGTTTTCTATTTTGGACGAACTTTTGCTCAATCTGTTCAACGTGTTGCCCATCAGCGAATAGCTATAAAGAGCGTCCTGTGTTCCTATGAATAGGGTTCCGTTTCCATTGTCAGCTATCGTTTGGATAGGGGTGGTGAAGGTTGTGATAAGTTTTTCCGTTATTTTATTGTCCTCAGCCTGTAAATGTTTCAGAACTCTACCTGCAGCAGCCCAGATTCCCTCCTTTCCTTTGGTCTTGCATATACATCGGTAAAACTGCATTCCTCCTGCTTCATAGAGGTGCGAGATACGTGGGTCGTAGTACATTAACCCCATGCGACCTTGCCATATCCAGAAGCCATGTCCATCGGCAACCATTCTGTCTGGTAACAAAGGAAAACCAGTAAGTTGGTTCATGGCGGGTACGGTTTCTCTGATGATAGACTGAGCCGAGTAGGAAACAATAAAAGTATGTGGTGTAAAACCTGCTACCCAGATGTTCCCGAACCGGTCTTCACATAACCCATCTAATATCTTGTATCCAGGAGATAGAAACTCATCGGTGTTGAGTGGAATGAGTTTTTTCCCTTCGCGTTGATATAGGTAGAGATTGTTCATGGTAGTAACCCAAACTAATCCCTGCGTTTTGTCTATCAGCATGTCGATACAGCACGATATGTCTTGAGTGACGGCTGTTTGTGGATTCCGGGTTATTTCCCCAGAGTTGGTGTCATAAAACACGATTCCGTCTCCCCAAGTGGCAATTCAAAAACCACTTTGTTGTTTGTCTTCTATCATCCGGATAGCCCCAGATGTGATTGACCAGGGTGCTTTTTTGAATTTTTTCTTTTCCTTAAGATAAATGTAAGGTCCCCCATCCCTAGTTGCTATCCAAATGCGATTCAGGTGGTCCTCTGTAATCTGAGATGCAGAACTGATGGCTTGATTCTTGTCATGAATCAAAATCCTGTCATGGGTAGGGTCTATGCAATAGACACCTTTCGATGATGCCACCCAGATGTGATGCTTGGAGTCTTGATACAAGGCGGTGATGCCCATGTTTCTACTTGTCAGAATCTCTGTCAGCGAGAAGGTATTCTTGTTTATCCGATAGAGTCCTTTCTCGGTACCAAACCAGATTCTTCCCAAGTTATCTTCGGTGATGCAATTCACATTGTTGTTTGCTAAAAAAGACATAGCTCCCCCCTTTGAGCGGAATATATCTACTTGGTATCCATTGTCCCGGCAAAGCCCTCCGCCAGTCATGCCATACCACATGAATCCTTCAGAGTCTTGGAAAATGCAATGAATGGTAGCTACAGGCAATTGACTTTGGGTGGGTAGTGTGCGTGACGTAAAAATGCTATAAGCACTTTTAGGTAGTAACGCTGCCAACAGCAGGATCCATATCCAAGGATGCACTGGTAAATGGAAAAATAAAGTCTTCTTCTTCATGATTACTTGTTCATTATGATTGATGGACAAAGTTATGGTATTTTTCCTTGTTTTCCAAATTTCCGAAGCAAAATTATCACATTTCTTCAATAAAGACAAAAATATCTGTCACTATCTATATGATTGAATGTAAAAACAGATTGTTTGTTACATATGTTCTCCCGCTGATAAAATGTATATATGGCTTATTTAAAGGAAGAATCAGTGATTTCATGGAAAGAAATGTAACAATGAAAAACTGATATGTGAACTCTATGGTAAAGGTTGTTTTTTGTAACTTCCGAGGGTTGCAAACGTAACAAAACGTGTCTTCTATATTTTTGTGTGGAATTAGTGACAAATATCCTTTGTGCAGTGATTGGATAGTTGTACCTTTGTGGTGCAGACAGAAAAATGCATTATAAACATTTAAAGTAATATTATAAACATGAAGAAATTATTTGTAATAATCTATGGCTTATTGACAATGGCAAGTTCATGGAGCCAGACTGTGATATCCTTTACCACGACAGAGCAGGTACAATGGGCGAAAAGTAAGGGCTCACTGTCTTCTAAGAAAGAGGGTAAGGTGGTGGCCGAAATTGATGCGCAGATGAAAGGAATAGAGTTCTCTGCTTTTGGCACGACCTTCAATGAATTGGATTGGGATGCCTTCAATATGCTTACCCGCAAGGAACAGGACGAAGTGATGTATAATCTGTTTTCGCCAGAAGGCGACTTGAAATTTACTCATGGACGTGTCTCTATGAATGCCAACGACTATGCGCGTGCTTGGTATAGCTGTGATGACGTGGATGGTGATTTCTCACTCAGATACTTTAATATTGAGCACGACAAGCGTAATATCATCCCTTTGGCTCGTGCGGCACAGAAGTATCAGCCTAATCTGCAGCTCTTCATGTCGCCTTGGAGTCCTCCTGTATGGATGAAAATCAATCACGATTATCCTGTGTCTCCGAACAAGACCAACAAGATGGATCCTCGACAGAGCTATCTGCTCTATATGGATGATGGCAAGCAGGTGGATGCCGACGAGATGAAACTCCTCGGCGACCGCAAGGGAGTGTTCCCTCGACGCCTGGCCACCCAGGACTTTTTCATCCAGGATCCCCGTTATCTGCAGTGTTATGCGGATATGTTCTGTAAGTTCATCGACTTATACAAAGAGGAAGGTCTGCCTATCACCAAGGTGATGTATCAGAACGAGGCTTACTCTTATACTCCTTATCCTGGATGCGCCTGGACAGCTGAGGGAACCTTGAGATTCAACAACGAATATCTGACTCCAACGCTTGCCAAGAAGCATCCGGAGGTGGATTTGTGGATAGGTACATTCAATACCAACCGACTCGACTATGTGGAGAAGATATTAGACAACAAGACTCTGCAGGCTAATATCAAGGGTATCGGAACCCAATGGGAATGCAGAAACAACTTGCCCGAAATGCGAAAACGCTATCCAAACCATCGTTTCATGGTAAGTGAGAGCGAATGTGGAAATGGTTCTATGGACTGGAAGGCAGGAGAACATACCTTCTTCCTCCTCTCGGATAACTTAGGAAATGGATGTGATGAATATTACAACTGGAATTTCATATTGAAGGATAACGGCATTTCGCCATGGGGATGGACCCAGAATGCGCTGATTCAGGTGGATGGAAAGACCCGCAAGATGCGTTATACGGCAGAATATTATGCCTATAAGCACTTCAGTCATTTTGTACAGAAAGGTACTGAAATGCTGGCTTATGCCGGACGTGAATACAGCAAGACTCCGGTAGTCGTATTCAAGGATAAGAAGGGCCAGTATATAGTTACTGTAGGTAATTTTACTGATGAACTGGCATCATTGTCGGTGAAAATTGGCAAGAAATACTTGAATGTACAGGCTAAGCCTCATTCTTTCAATACATATATTTGGAAGTAGCTGGGGAATATATTACCCACATACCAACAAAATTCTACTTCTATTAGGAAATAGAATAAAGTATGTCAATACTAATAATAAATAAGGTGGAAGATTGACAA
>ERZ1031701.35-NODE-35-length-14641-cov-14.056630_pt1 | contig 14641 bp, 9 predicted proteins | sample MGYA00518737_ERZ1031701 | MGnify/ENA primary metagenome ERZ1031701 (study PRJEB33719, sample SAMN04261224) | wastewater metagenome | biome: rural village; feature: human; material: feces | host: Homo sapiens | place: El Salvador | collected 2013-01-07 ...
GGACAGACGTTCCTTAATTATGCCTACTCGTGGGGTGCATCAATCGTAATTCTTGTATGATCATGATGGTGGCAGCCCTGGCTCTTGCCTTGAACTGCACCACAGCTCAAGCACAGAATTCTCTCCTGAAGAAACAACTCAAGAAAGAATACAAGGTGAAGATGAAGCAGTTCAAAAAGGAAAACTGGCAGATCTATGCCTCTTCACGCTCCCTGGAAGTTGCACTGCTCACCCATTACGACAAACTCGCCAAAGGAGGTGACAACGCCTTCGAAGTGGTTGGTTATGCCTCTAAGTTCAAATCAAAGAACCTGGGACATCAGATTGCCGTCAACAATGCCTGCAATACATACGCCCGTCAGGCTGGCAGCAATATCCAAGGCAGAATCGTGAGCGACATCGCTACCAGCGACAGCTTGGAGAAAGACCACTTCTATGCTGCTTACCAGTCGCTCGTGGAAAAGGAAATCAAGGGCGAGATGCAGGAAAGCTTCAGCATGATACGCGACCTGGGCAACGGCACCTACGAGATGCAGACTTTCTTCATCGTTAACGAGGATGCAGCTACCAAGGCACGCCTGGCAGCCCTGGAGAATGCGGCAAGAGAATCTGCTGCAGCCCAGAAATATGCCGACCTCGTCAGCAAATTCGTAAAAGAAGGATTTAAACCGGAATAACTTTATATATCAATAACAGGAAACCTCTAAGAGCCAAGCTCTCCATCCTCTATAAATGAGGGAGGAGGGCTTTTTGAATAGAGAAAGAAAACATGAAAAAGATGTAAGCAACAACAAATGATAAACTTCAAATAATCAGATGATATGATAAGACGACTTCTACTCTTCTGCTTCTTCACCCTGATGGCAGGGGCTCTGTCGGCACAGAACAATCTGGTGATACGAAACTTCCAGTATCAGCAGTACGACCAAGCCGCCAACCTGAAAGGTACCATGAAGAAGGACAACAACGGCAAGACGGCTGCCTTGCTCAAAATAGAAACGAATCTCGATGACCTCGCCTTCGATGGCGGTTCCTACGGCATCGTTACCACCCAGCACAAAACGGGTCAATGGTGGGTCTATGTGCCTGAACGTGCACAGAAAATCACCATCCGACATCCTAAATACGGAGCCTGCGAGTTTTACTATCCTTCGGAAATCAAGGCGGCACGCACCTATACCATGCAGCTCACCCTGGAAGGTATGGATGTTGCCCTGGAAGCTTCCGTTGCTGGTTCAACCATCGTAGTGGATGACGAGGAGGTGGGAAAAACACCGCAAACGGTGTACCTTACCTATGGCATCCATCATGTCACCGCCCGAAACGGTAACATGTACTATGATGAGAACATCAACATCACGAAAGGCGGCAACAGCCGCTATCTCCTGCAGATGAAGGATGAAAACGAACTCTATGGCACGGTGAACATCACCGTGGCTGACGGTGCCGACATCTACTTCGACGGCAAGAAGGTGGGTATCGGTTCCTGGTATCAGCGCCTCAAGGCGGGCACCTACGTGGTGGAAACCCGCAAGCTGAACTGCGATAGCCAGACCACTTCGTTCAAGGTGGAAGGCAAGAGCGACAAGACCATCGAGGTGAAGGCGCCTATTCCCTATACCGGTTCCCTCACCGTGTTGACCACCCCTAAGGTGGTAGGCATGTATAGCGACACCCGACTCCTTTCGGAAAGCGGTTTTGCCAAGCTGCCTGTAGGCAAGAACGAAATCACCTATAAGCACGAGGGTTACCGAAGCATCACCCGCACCTACGATATCCAGCGTGATGCAGAGGTCAACGATACCATCAAGCTCAAGCCGCTCACCTATATCAAGAAGAGTGGCATCTATGCCGGCGTTGCCTTCACCTATGGAGGAAGCACGATGGGCGTAACGGGAACCGTGGGCTTCAGCATCGCCAACTTTGATGTGCAGGCTTCCTATACGATGGGTATGGGCGAGAGCGACCCCGTGTTCTGGTATGCCAACGAAACCAATGTGGAACAGGAGGTGGATACCTATAAGCTCAACACCATCAGCGTAAAACTGGGCTACCAGTTTGCCCTCAGCATGCGAGTAGGTCTCACGCCGCAGATAGGCTATATGAGTCAGACCTTGTCGAGCAGCGGCGAGTATGGCGACGGTGCCAACTGCGGTTCATTCACGCTCGGTGCCAAACTGCTGATAGCTCCGGTTCCTCATCTCTGCCTGATGCTGAATCCGGAATTTGCCATTCCTAACAAGAAGAGCGACACCTACAAGAGCATCGCCGATGTGGGTGGCTTTGCCGAGGGCGGTTTCTATGCCCATGCCGGCATCGTGGTGAATTTCTAGGATTCCGCCATCCTCTTCCAGTTCTAACATTCATTATATATATAATAAGGTATATGAAGAAGAAACAATTATTGATACATTGCCTGGCATTGGCAGGTATTCTGGCTTTGCCTCTGGGCGCTTTCACCTCTTGTTCGGAGATGGAGGAGACGGAAGTCCATGCCTCTAAGGAACTTTCGCTGCAGATGACGCTGACGCCAACAGTGGTGAGCATGCCAGCCAAGAGCAGTTCGCAGACCATCACCATCAGTTCGAACACGGCATGGGGAGCCGCTTCTGACGTAACCTGGGCGAAGCTGAGCGCAGCCAGCGGTGTGGCAAATGGAACGCTTACCATCACCCTGGACGACAACACCTCCACTTCGACCCGCAAAGCCACGGTAACCTTCTCTTATGGCAAGGAAAAGCAGATGGTGAGCATCACCCAGGCTGCCTCCTCGCCTACCAAGTTCGAGAAGGTGCAAGCCAGCAACATCGGTAGATACCAGGCAGATGTTTCCGGCATGTTCTCTGCCGATTTCGAAGTAAACGAGTATGGCATCGTATATTCCAGCTCTGAGAAAAATCCCAACATCAGCATGAGCGACAGCAAGGTTACCGTTGTCAAGGTGAGCACGGAAGCTACCACCAAGGACATCGTTTCTGCCACGCTGAAGGACTTAAGAGCCGGCAACAGATACTACGCAAGGCTCTATACGTCAGGACCTATGGGTGTGGAATACAGTGACGTCATCACCTTTACCACCTCGGGTGGAGCTCCTGATGCAGGAGACAATCCAACACCGGGATATTAAGGAATACAACATTTGAATCATAACAAAAAAATATAAGAACATGAAAAGATTATCGCTTTTAATAACCATGCTTGTGCTTGCCATCTCACAGATGTCAGCACAGGACAATTCAAATCAAGGAACCATCACCTTGTCACACAATGGCAAGGAGTCATTTTTTGCATACAACAAGATGGGTGACGCTGTGGAAGCAGCAGCAGATGGAGACACCATCTATCTCAGTAATGGAGAATTTGAGGGTGACTTCCGATTAACCAAGAAAATTGCGTTTATCGGAAGCGGAGCCGATGGCAGCAATGGCACCGGCAGCTATACCCGTTATTACAGCGGAAACATCGTTGTAGCCATGCCAGAAGGAACCAAGCTTACCGCCCGCCTCTTCGATGGTATTTACTTCGACAACAGCATTCTGTTTCAGAATGCCATTGAAAATGTAATCTTCAGAAAATGCAAGACTCCTTGTGACTTCAGTATCAATGCAGCTATGGGAAGCCTCTATTTTGACAGATGCTATATAGAATGTAGTAGTAATTTTATGCGCAGCAACCTCAAAAAACTTGTTGCAAGAAATTGTCGAATTTCCAACTTAAACATGGATTCATCTGGCTATAATGAAGTAGCAGCCAACTGGCAATTCATTCATTGTACAATAGATCCTAACAACTGGAGCTATACCGACAACGAAAGAAAAGAACATTATTATTCTCCTCTTCGTGGAATCTTTACCAACTGTATCATTGACAATGACGATAATAATCAGCAAGGATATGAACTCTACTATCCGCAAGATTCAGAGTCATACACCGCAGCTTATATCAATTGCCTTTTCTACAAGCCTGCAGAAGGTAGAGAAATTTTCAATGGAGCAACAGTTCAAAACGACATGTATTTCGATGCATCGGGCTTAGGAAATAACGAAGAAAATAAAATTCGGAATTTTACAAAAGAGAAACTCCTGGAGAATAATTTCTTAGGAAATGACGGTACCGTGGTAGGATGCTGGGGAGGCAAGAACCCATATACATTAAAGCCCAACATACCAACCGTATCTTCAAGCAAGGTACATTTGGATAGAGAAAAGAAACAAATCCAAATCAACATCAAACTCTCATCACAACAATAAAAGCAGACAATTATGAAAAAGATATTATTTATGATAGCTTGCTGCCTGATGGCAACAGCACAGAATGTTTTTGCGGACGACTATGGAAAAGTTTTCCTGCAGCACAATGGCAATATCACAGGCGTTTTTGACGGCAGTGATATCAGTAAATCCATTGAAGCCGCAGTGGATGGCGACACCCTCTTTCTTAGCCTTGGACGCTTCAACGGCAATTTAACCATCAACAAATCAATCTGTCTCATTGGCAGTGGAGCTGAAGCTGGAAGCGATTGGCAAAGATCTACTTATATAGATTGGGGTTGTAATCCTAGAATTGATGCAGGTAATGGCAAGACTCTTTCATCTGTAACCATTGAGGGAATATGCTCTGATCCAGGCTTTTATGTTCAAGGCAAAATTGATAATCTGGTTTTCAAAAAGTGTTACATCAGTAATACCTTAGGAATCAGCAATAATAGCAATGGTGGCTATACAAAAAAGGCAATAATTGACAGATGCCGTTTAGGTAATATTTCCACAGATGGCAATATCCAGGATGCTACTATCAAAAACTGCAAGATTTACAGGGTTTATGGACAAGGTGGGCAAAGCATTTCTGCCTGCAAATTTATCAATTGCAATATATGGCAAGTAGATAGCAATACAAAAGCTATGTTTGTGAATTCCATCATCAACCAGGTAAATGATGGAACAGACAGCTATTTATCTTCCCAATCCTTGCTGGTAAATACCCTTTATCACAACATGAACGGATACGACCCTATGCAGGATTGCCCACAACAAGACTGCTGGTCTTCAACAGAGACGCTTATCCGAAATGATGGCAATTATGATTGTTCCTTGACTGCCGACCAACTTAAAGAAGCCGGCTATTTGGGCACAGACGGAACCGTCATCGGTTGCGAAGGTGGTGTCAATCCATATTCCCTGGTACGCCATGCACCGGTCATCACCCAAAAGGGAACCAAGGTGGACCTTGACAATAAGAAAGTAATCATCAACGTAAATGTTACTGCAAAATAAGAATGAAAGCGTATGCTAAAACGTTTATTATATTTTATAGTATTGGCTATCATCCAGTTACTGGTACCAGTAGCTGCGCTGGCTGCTGATACCCCTAGTCTTGAAGAAGACATAGAGGAACAGCCCGCCAAAGCGATAGCCTACCGCTATTGGATAGATGATAACGTAAATGCCAAAACGACGGAAGCCTACAATGGAACCGATATTCTACAAAACATAGATATTTCATCGTTCAATACTGGCACTCATGTTTATCATATCCAATTCAAAAGCGAAGAATCTGGATGGGGACCTATCCAGGATGTCACTTTCTATATAAGTACCCCGAATACTGATACAAAAGAAGAAGATGGCATTGCTCCAGTCACCCAATATGAATATTGGATAAACCAAACCGACAGAAGCAACCCTATCAGATATGAAAAAGCCGACATCAGGATAGAGGCTAATACAGCCAATTTGCTAGCCGGGGAAAACAGTTATCTGATTTCAGCAAAAGACAGTAAAGGTAGAAGAACCTTTTACCCAGGCTCTTTCAATATATTTTATCCTACCAGCGAGGAAGAAGACGTACAGGAAGAACCAGTTCAGGCTGTAGCCTATCGGTATTGGGTAGACGACAATAGCAATCAGAAGCAAGAAGTAAGCATCGGGAATCCCGAGGATATTTCCTGCCATATCGATGTTGCAAATCTTGAGCAAAATGCTCATACGTTCCACCTTGAACTGAAAGGTAATGACGGCAAATGGTATTCAGCAGACTATACCTATTTTTACGCAGGAGAAAGGAATCAAGACGTAAAAGAAGAAGAAGAAGCTTCTCCCGTCGTAAAATACGAATACTGGTTCGACGAGCTAACCAAATTTGCTAGCAAGACTTTCGAAAAGCCAGACATGTCTATCGAAGAGGATCTTTCCGGATTTGCTGCAGGTAAGCATACCTTTACTATCTCTGCCATTGATGATAAAGGTATGAGAAGTTTTTCTGTAGGAAATTTCCTTTTGATAGATAATAATGTCGAAGATGACGAAGAAGAAGAAATAGCACAACCTGCTATCTATCAATATTGGATAGACAATGACAGGGAACATGCTACCAGCGTAGCTTACACTACAGAATTCTCTGCGACAATCGATGTTGCATCCATCCCTGGTGGTGCCCATACCTTCAACCTGCGCATCAAAGATAGCGACAACATTTGGGGACCAACCAACCAGTATGCTTTCTACACACCAGCTACCAACAGCACGGAGCCAGTAGAAGTACAGCAACCTATCACGGGTTATCGCTATGGCGTAAACGGAAAGAGTATGACCAAGGAGCTGACCGAAGTGGATAATATCCCATCCCTGTCGGTGGAAATTCCATTCCCTACCGCCCAGGAATTAACAAGCGTAGAGAATTATGAGTTTACCACTGATAATGCATCTATGGAAGTGGGGGTAAAGCGAATGGGCAACCTCTACTACTTCATCCAATTCAAGGACAAGGCAGGAAACTGGGGTGGACCTGTTGCCGTAGACTCCCTCGCCTCCGATTCTACCATCCGAACAGCCAAGGAGCTGCAGCTGCAGCGCACACTCGGCATCCGCAAGCTAGGAACGGGCGACTACGACATCGCCAAGTTTACCATCACCGACAACAACGCCTACTACTTCGGCGCTTCGGAAAGCTGCAACGTGATGCTTTATCAGGACAACAACCGCCTGATGACCCTCACACCGGAACAGATGCTGAGCAACAAGACCACCCTGCTGGCACCAGGCACCTACTTCGCCATCATCTACAACCAGAAGCAGGATGGAAGTATCCGACTCACGGGCAAAAAGGATTGGGCTAGCGACCCTGTCTTCAGCTATGCCGACCATCAGCTGACCATCACCAGCGATACGCCGGGGGCACAAATCCACTATACATTAGACGGAAGCATGCCTACCAGCGAAAGCACTATCTATACAGCTCCGATAGAGATGACCGGAAACACCCGCGTCAGAGCCATGGCATGTGCCGACGGCATGAGCGACTCTTTCATCAAGAGCTATCTGGTGGGAGACTTTGACAAGCAGGATTGTGCAGACCCTGTAGCCAACTACGACGGTAGAAAGGTGACGCTGACAACCAGCAGCCAGAATGCCGACATCTACTACACCCTGGATGGCAGCAACCCTACCACCCAGTCGCAACTCTACAACATAGATGCCGGAATCGCCGTAACAGAAGCAGGAATCATCAAGGCATTCGCCACCATGGACCTGATGAACGACTCCAAGGTGATTACCTTCGAGGTGCCTTCTTACTACGACGGCAACGAGACGGTAAGCATCAAGACCGCAGGAAATCTTGCCACCGCCTTCGACTGGTGTGGCGGAAAACCGCTGCGAGATACGCTGAACGTAGTAGGAAATGTAAACGCTGCAGATTTCGCTGCCGTTGCCAAGATGAGCAACCTGAAGGTACTCGACATGAGTGCAGCCAAGCCAGAAGGAGGCACGATAGGCGACCAGGCACTCGCCGGCACAAACCTCGTTTATGTCAGTCTGCCAGCCAGCCTCACCACCTGCGGCAAGGAAATCTTCGCCAACAGCAGGAAACTGGCAGCCGTGAGATGGAACACGAATGCCACCCTGCCAGCCAATATGCTCGACGGAATCAACAATCCGAACCTGCTGCTCTATGTGAACATCAAGAGTGCAGTGCCTGCGGGCATCGGCAACGTCATAGCCAGCGGCGTGGCAGAGAACATCGTACTCTCTGTGCCGGAAGGTGAGGAAACGGGCAACTTCTTCTGTCCAAAGGCATTTAATGCCCAGAAGATTTCCTATACCCGAAACTTCACCCAGGAGACAGAGGTGGGCGTATGCCAAGGTTGGGAGACCCTCACCCTGCCATTCAATGTGGCAACCATCACCCACGAGACCAATGGTGCCATCGCTCCATTCGCCAAGGGCAGCAAGAGCGACAAGCCATTCTGGCTCTACGAACTCTCGACAGAAGCAGGATTCCGTGCCGCATCCAGCATCAAGGCAAATACACCTTATATTATAAGCATGCCTAACTCGCAGGCTTATTCGGATGAGTACATCCTGAGCGGAAAGGTAACCTTTGCAGCTACAAACGCCACGGTATTTGCAACCACGGCTGCAAGCAGCAAGAACGAAAGCCGCGAATTTGTTGCCTGCTACAACCAGACAGAAAAGGCAGAAGGCATCTATGCCCTCAACGTGGGCGAGGAATACCAGGGCTACCGACCAGGAAGTATCTTTGCCGAGAACTTCAAGCAGGTGAAACCGTTTGAGGCTTACCTCACCACGGCACAGGCGGCACAGACATTCAGCAGGCAGTTTGGCAGCAGCACCACCGGTATCGGAATGATTCCGCTGAAGCCAGTCTACGGTCTGAAGGCATGGAGCCACGGATCAACCCTCTATCTGCAGAGCGACAAGGCACACAGCGTGATGGTATTCAACACCATGGGCATGCTGATGAAGAAAGTAGATGTAGAAGCAGGCGAAACTACCGCAGTCACCGACCTGCCATCGGGCATCTATATCGTGAACAACAAGAAGATGGCCATCAAATAAATGGTCATCCCTTGAGAATACAAAAACTAGAAAACGGCGTTTTCCGGACCCTCCGGGAAGCGCCGTTTTAGTTTTTCCTAACATTTCGGGACATTTTTTTCGATTTATCGCTAATTTCCTGAAATTGAACCAAAATGAACCAGCCGAGTTTCGATTTTTTTTCGTAACTTTGCACACGAATATAAAGTTAATGATAGAACGTAAACAAAAAACAAATACGAGACAAATGAATAAGATTATCTTGATGATGATTGCCCTGCTGTCGATTCTGCTTCCCAATACAACGATGGCGCAGACAGTGGCAGAAAGAGCTGAACAATTAAAGACTAATAAGGAATACATCTGCGGAGAAGGATGGGGTGAGACCTATAACTCGGCAGACCAGGCGGCACTCGCCGACCTCATCAGCAAAATCTCTCTCAATATCTCTAATTCCTTCGAAATCAAGGAAGAAGAGTTCAACACCAACAGCGGATTCGATTCGAAGACGGCGGTGACATCGGTGATGAACAGCTATGCTCAGGCTACCCTCACCAACACCAACAACCTCGTTATCAGCAATGCGCCACAGACCCATGTGCTGAGATACATCAAGAGCAGCGAGGTGGTCAAGATCTTCAACGAACGCAAGGAAAAGGTGTTCGACTATGTGAGGTCGGCAATGAGAGCCGAGGAAAAGGCGAAGATTGACGATGCCCTGCGCAACTACTACTGGGCTTTCGCCATGGTGAGAAGTCTGCAGTATCCCAACAGCGTGAAGATGACCATCGACGGCGTGCAGCGCCTGCTCGTAACATGGATTCCACAACAGATAGAAGAGATCATGAGTAATCTATCTACCCAAATAGCCAGCAAAGACGGCAACGACATCAATCTCTTCATCAAATACAAGGGCGAACCGGTGACCAGCATCGACTACACCTACTTCGACGGTCAGACCTGGAGCAACCTCTACAGTGCCAAAGACGGCATGGGAATCGTGGAACTGCGCCCAGGCGTTGACGTGAACAGCCTGCAGCTGAAATACGAGTATGAATACGCCGACCAGTGCCAGATAGACAAGGAGTTGGAAAGCGTGATGCAGCTCTTCAAGGGCACACCGTTCAAGAACGCATCTGTATACATCAACGATCTCGACAAGAAATCGGCTGTATCCAGCGAAGCCAGGAAAGAGTTCGAGAATTCGGTGAAGACGGAATCGGCTGCCAACCTGGAAACGCTGAGCAAGGTGAACGACGAGAAACAGCTCGCCGAAATCATGACCCGCGTGGTGAACGCCATCAAGGCAAAGAAATATGACAGCGTGGACGACTGCTTCTCTGCCGACGGTCTGGAGATGTACAAGAAGCTGCTCAGCTACGGCCAGGCACGACTGCTGGGCGACCCTCAGTTCTCGTTCTACACCATGGGCAAGCGCGTGGTGTGCCGCAGCATCCCGATGGCATTCTCCTTCAAGAACAACAAGCGCAAGTTCGTGGAAGACGTAACCTTCACCTTCGGCGAGGACAGGAAGATAGAATGCGTGGCATTCGGACTAGGCAGCCAGGCAAAGACCGACATCTTCAACAAGGGCGTGGGTGCCTGGAGCGACTATGCCAAGATGGTGATAGCCACCTTCCTGGAGAACTACAAGACTGCCTTCGCCCTGAAGCGACTCGACTATCTGGAGAGCGTGTTCGACGACAATGCCACCATCATCACGGGTCATGTGATCAAAAGGAATCCAAGACTCTGCATGGAGGATCAGGCATCAACCTTCGACGACAACAAGCCGCTGATAAAATATACCCGTCAGACCAAGAGCGAGTATCTGAGAAAGCTAAAGATGTGCTTCCAGAGCAACCAGTTTATCAATATCCGCTTTGCCGACAACGACGTGGTGAAGATGGGCGCTGGAGGCGAGACCTACGGCATCCAGATTAAACAGGATTACTATTCATCCAACTATGGCGATCATGGCTACCTGTTCCTGATGGTGGATTTCAACGACCCTGAGAATCCATCCATCAAGGTAAGAACCTGGCAGCCAGACCGCAACCCAAACATCAATTCGAACCTTCCACGTTCGAACAGAGATTGGGGTATTATCGGGCCAGGTAACTTCTAAGAACTATACTGTCAGGCTCTCTATCCCAAAAAAATAATGGGGTAGAGAGCTTTTTTTTTAAGAAAACTTTGACTATAAAGAAAAAAATAGTATCTTTGCATCGCAGATATCTATCTTTATAATAGTGTACAACATAAAAAAGAGCTTATGAAAAGAATATATCCTACACTCAGCATGATACTGTTGCTTGGCTTGCAAGCAACACCATCCTTTGCGCAGAACGATGACTTCGTGAAGCAGTTCCAGCAGGCAAGACAAGGCATGATGGACGACTACAACAAGTTCCGCAACACCATACTTACCGACTACGATAAGTACATGCAAGGTGTGTGGAAAGAGTATAAGAAATTTAAGGGAGATATACGATCACAGGTTCCTAAGCCAAAGACTCCACCTACCTATACGGAGCCTAAGCAGCCGGAGAAGCCGGTGACCGTGAAGCCTAAGATGCCGGTGAGTCCGATTGCACCTAAGGTGCGCCCTACCATCGACCCTGTGAACAAGCCGAAGCTGCCAGAGGTGAAGCCGGATATTCCAGATATCGACTACACCGGTTCGGGCATCGATATCCCTGAAGGTGGATTGGGCGAAATCAGCAAGAAGCCAGACCTTACCAAGGTGCCGGCACTGCCTACCGACCCACTGGCAAAGGTGCCTACCAACAAGAAGAATCCGAAGGCACCTACCATCCGTCCAGGTGTTGATCCTGTGAACAAGCCTAAGTTGCCGGAAGTAAAGCCGGATATTCCTGACATCGAATACACCGGTTCGGGCATCGAACTCCCGCTGATGCCAGCCGTATCTGCCATCCCTGTGATGCCGGCACTGCCGCATATCGGACATGTGAAGGTGCCAGTGAGCAAGCAGACCATCGACGTGGATTACTACGGAGAGAACATCCAGTTCCAGAAGGCCATATTACTGCCAAAGAAGGACATCGCCTCTACCAACGACGTAGTGGCTTACTGGAAAAGCCTGAAGAAATCAGACCTCAAGGAGGTGACCCAGGCTTTCGCCACGGAATCGCGCAAGATGGGACTCAGCGACTGGGCTTCTGCCATGCTCGTAGAGAAATACATCAACGCCGTGATGCCGAACGCCAGCCAGAACGAAAAGATTGTGGCGGCACAGTATGTTCTGGTGAACTGCGGCTACAACATCCGCCTGGGTATGAACGACCACCAGGTGGCAATGCTCGTGCCTTACGCCGAGCACGTGTTTGAGAAATCATACATCAACATCGACGGCAAGAAGTACTATATCTATCCGAACATCGACGACAGCGGCGCTTTCCGCACCTGCGACCTGCCTAAGGATGCAGAACTGGGTAAGGATATGGAGCTGAGATTCACCGGCAAGACCGTGATAGGAAGCGGCACCAAGCCATTCAGCTACGAGGCGGCGGGCATCACCCTGAAGGGCGAAGTGCCTACGGGCATCATGCCGATGCTCGATGAATATCCGGTGATAGATATTCCTACCGTGGCTTCCAGCGTGGTAGACAAGAAGTTCCGCAACGAAGTGGTGGAGCAGATCCGCACCCAGGTGGCAGGATTGGACGAACAGGATGCTGCCAACCGAATTCTGAGATTCATACAGAAGGGATTCCCATACGCCACAGATGATGAGCAGTTTAAGCGCGAGAAGTACTTCTACTTCGAGGAGACGCTCTATTATCCGCTGTGCGACTGCGAGGACCGTGCCATCTTCTACGCCTATCTGGTGCACGAGATTCTGGGTCTTGATGTACATCTCATCCAGTTCCCTGGTCATGAATGTACTGCCGTGGCTTTCAACCAGCCAGTGGCAAACGGCACATCTTACGAATACAAGGGCAAGACCTACTATATCTGCGACCCAACCTATATTGGTGCAAGAATAGGTAGATGCATGCCAAGTTACGCAAAGGAGTCACCACAGATTGAAGTGTGGTACTAAAGAATAAAAATGCAAAAGGGTGTGTCATAAATCCATGGCACACCCTAAAAATACTCCTTATCATTTTAAAAAAAGCCAATAAGATGAATTGTAACATCTCATATAATATCGACAATAAATGTATATTTGCAAGACCAAACGCCTTGCAAATAATCCTCGTGGCTTTGTTCTCTATAAATTATCTTTCCATATTTGCCTACAATAAGACAGAAAGAATAAAAATAGAAAAAACACCAGAGATTCAAAAAGGAAAAAATTGCATCTGGCATATAACAACACCATCTGACATAAGCAACGTGGATTATATAAAATACCAAGATAAGAATGATACTATTATTGTCTTGGCTGACAAGCAATTGTCTAAGTATATTCGTACAAAAGACGGATTATCCTTAATGACCTCAGAAAATCCTACCACATTCTTAGAATATAGCCCTAATGGATTGCAGACTATACCCTTTAATCTGCAACTAAACGACTCTGTAGTTTCACCTTATAATGCCGAGGGGGTATATTGCGGAAAATACAGTATGAGTATTAGGGGAAATCAGGTTATTAAGGTTATTGGTATGGGCAAAATGATGGTGAATCAAGAAGAAGTAATCGAAAATGTCGTATTGCTGGTTCGTGAAAAAAAAGAAAATGTATCTATTAGTTATCCTCAAAAAAGAGAGCAAGCTCCCATAACAAGAATCGTAAAATCATATATATGGTATGATGCTACAAATTATCATGTCATATTGAATTGTGAAAACCAGAGGTTCTTTGCAAACAATCTTCTCGTTTCCCAAAACTCAGTTTGCTATAAATATCATAGCAACACTTCTCAAGAAGCTCAAGAAGCTCAAGAAGATGAAAAAAGCACAAACAATCAAAAAGTTCTTCCATTGTTTGAGTATAGTCTGAATGTTACTGCTAAACAGTTAAAAATCAGCTATAGTAGCACAAAAAGCCACGACTTCAGAATTCAAATTTGTGACATTGCAGGAATTGTATACTACAGCAAGAATTATTCCAAACAAAATATACTTCCATCTGGAGAACTTAGTTTTAATTTATCTCATCTATGCAAAGGTATTTATGTAGCCTACATATTTATTGATGGTCAAGTATATTGTAAATCTTTCAGCCTATGAAATTGATATATAAAAGAATAGCTCTATCTACTCTGCTCATCGTTTTCCGCCTGATAGCTATGGCGCAATCAGCAAACGCCAACTACGTCAAGACAGAAATCTTCACGACACCTTCGGGGAGTAACAATTGTATAAACATAGATTACTTTGACAAAAAGGGAAGATTAAGCCAAAACCTCAACAATGGCTCGGGTAATGGCAATTATGTGCGTACTTATTATGAGTACAACAATAGCGGAATGCTTAACAGGCAGTCTTCTCTCATAGATTCTCAAAATGACTGTTCGTATAAAAACTCCTATAATCTAACCCAGGAGTCGCGAGACAGTTATGATGAGGACGAGTTTGCATACACAACCCTATCATATGATGGACTAGGCAACTTATCTTCTGTTCTTGGCCCTGGTTTTGACTGGTATGACGATGAAAGATCCGTAAACTACGACTTCTTACTCAACAAGGCAGACGCCATTAAGCACTATACCATTTCAGAACAGGATGGAATTCTCATAGACAAAGGAGAGTTCTATGAAAAAGACAAGCTGAAATGTCAGAAAAGACGGGATGAAAACGGTCATGTAAAAGAGGTATATTTTGATGAGTTG
>ERZ1031701.44-NODE-44-length-13620-cov-6.550682_pt1 | contig 13620 bp, 9 predicted proteins | sample MGYA00518737_ERZ1031701 | MGnify/ENA primary metagenome ERZ1031701 (study PRJEB33719, sample SAMN04261224) | wastewater metagenome | biome: rural village; feature: human; material: feces | host: Homo sapiens | place: El Salvador | collected 2013-01-07 ...
GGCTGGCCGATCCGCTCTACAACGACGAGATGAACATCAGTTCCGACCCCGAAACGGGGGTGCAGGTGCTATGGCACAACTCGTGGCTGCACTTTGACACATGGGTTAACTGGCAGGATTTTATATTTAAGAATGACGACAACCAGGAGCGCTTTGTCTACGGTTTGTCGGCCCGTTTCAACCCATCGCGCAAGGCTGCACGCTGCCAATGGTACTTGCCCGTACAACTGCTCATGCAGCACATTGGCGGCGAGGTGAACACCGAGGCACCCGACCGCATGATTAAGACATGGCTCAACGCCGCAGCTGGCGTGGGACTGAATGTGCCTCTGCGCACCAAACTGCCCGTAACCCTGGGTGGCGAGGTGTTGGGCGCATACTTCAGCCAGCAGAGCGGCACGGTGTTGCCCTACAACAGTGGCCAGGGCTTGCTCGGACGCGTGCAAGCCCGCGTGTGGCACTTCGGACTGTCGGCCGGCTACTGGTGGGCGCACAAGTATATTCCGGTGTATGGCAGTCCGCTATTCAGCGCCATGAGCACAAGCGCCGAGGGGGTGACACTGCACAACCCGCGCATGCTCATGCTGCGGGCCGAATACGCCCAACAGCTGGGGCGCGGATTTGCCTGGGGCGTGCGCCTCGACTATAATGTGCACAACGCAAGCAGCATCACGCGCAAAACGGAGAATATGATTGAAACGGGACGCCGCACCACCGACTTTGCAGCGGGCATATACCTGCGCCTGTCGCCAAGTTTCCTTATCAAAAAGTTCAAGACGGAGCAATCACACTAAAAGCACGTTCTAAAAAAACGGCATGACAAGTGCCGCAGACTCAAAAGTTTTTATTACTTTCGCACTGATTTCGACATACGGCTACTGCACGCGATACTAAACTAACCGCTGCAGCAAAATGCCAAGGTATGACGACTTTTATATTAACAAACACAGAAATGGACGCAAATAATACAAACAAAACACACGAGGGACTGGCCCAAGGCATGTCTAACATTTACGACGAAGTTAGCACATCGGTTGCCTCAGCCATCAAACAAGACTTAGTTGAACACTTTGGCAAGGGACTTTACTACCACCTCAAAAATGGCGAAAAGCCCATCAACGCCGAGCAGCAGGCTTACATAGCCGAAACATTTGCCAAGCACGGTGTGACAACCTCGCCCGTTTACGACAAGATGCTGTAACGACAACACTCAACACACTATACATCACCCCCTACACACTATATCACAATGATGCAAAGCGTCCCGACTCACACTTATGCGAGCCGGGACGCTTTGCGCTATCTCGTCATAAATTATATTTACAGCTGTCCGGACGCATGTTTACGTTGGGGCGGACACAAATATAAAACTGTACGGTCTGTATGGGAAGCTTGCAAAAGGACAAACTATTCCCCATCAGTGTTTATCCAGTTATCACTACACCATGCTTTCGAGTTCGAGAGTTGGGGCTTGTCTGACTTTGTATTTTCAAAAGTCAACCTTGGTGAGATATTGTTGAGAATGTTGCTTCCCATTTCAAAACGAATGGCATTCGACGTGGGGGCGAGATACTTCTTTTTCATTTGACTTCTGTAAGGCACAGTTAGAGCCTTGTTAATTTGTTCAATTTTCCTTACTTACACTCTTATTGCGATGCAAAGCTAATAAAATACTTCTTACCCGCCCAATTATTCCTGATTGATAAGCATAAAAGCGTTATTTATCGCACACCACCTACAAATCGGGCATATAAAGTGTGTACCCTTACACGAGCAACAGCTCAAAGTCAACCACATCGAGCATGCGGCCAAACTTGTAGCCTACGCTTTCGAAATGGGATACTTGCTTGAAGCCCATGGCGCGATGGAAGGCCATGCTGTGGGTGTTTTCCTCGGTAATGCAGGCTATGAGGGCTTGGACACCAAGCTGGCGGGCATCGGCCACAAGGCGCGATATCATGCTGCGGCCTACATCATGACCTTGTGCCTCGGGGGCCAGGTAGATGGTGACCTCGAGGGTGCGGGCATAGGCGGCACGGGGTTTCCAGGCGTGCAAGTAGCAGTAGCCAAGCACTTGGCCCTGGTGCTCGTAAACGTAGTAGGGATAATCGGCCGAAAGGGTGACGATGCGGCGGCGCATCTCGTCAACACTCACGGGCTCTGTTTCGAAGGTGACGGTGGTGTGGGTTATGAAGGGGTTGTAGATGTCGGTAATGGCCTGGGCATCATCGGGGGTTACTTTACGTATCATTGTACTGATGCTATTTGAGCTTCGGTCAGGTTGGTTATTTTCATTATGCTTTGTGTGTCCATGCCGGCTTGCTTTAGCTTGGCAGCCATTTGCAACATGTCCTCAAGATGCTGCGCTTCGCGCCCTTGGGCTATGCCTTCGGCAAAGCCCTCGGCATGCCCTTCGGCTCGACCAACTTGATAACCGTCAAAACGACTCGTTTCGAGCAGACTGCGTTGGGTACGCACAGCCTCCATGTGACGCAAGTAGGAACTGCGATCGTTTGCCGACAGACCGTCGAAACGCATACACTCACGCGCACGCTGAAGCCCGGGGGCTGTTGTACTTTCGGATATTTCGCCCGTCTTCAAGTAGGCTATCCACTCGTCCAAAGGTGTCTTTGCCACTTTGTCGAAATCGTTAACACGCAACACATAATATTCGGGGAAGAGGTCGCCAGCCTCTTTGCGTTCGAACCTTTCACCCTCGTCCTGGCCAAAGAAGGCCTGGCTTTGACGCACCGAAAGTTTTAGCACATCATGCGGCTCATGCAAACCATGGAATGTTGTTTTGCCATGGTACACATAGTCGTTGCCCTGTCCAAGGTCGAAGTAGACAATGTTCACGGAGTAGACCTTGCGCACCTTGTCATAGTCGTCGCCTAAACCTATGTAATCGGTGATGGCCTTTGACACGCCATATAGCATGCGATGGAAATAAGCCAGCTCGCGCGTGTTCTGTATTTCCACTATTATGAGTTCTTGCTTGTCGTTCTCGGCCAATATGTCGACACGGTTGAATTTGTCGTCCCCAGCGTCCTGATTCGATTCGCTCTCAAGAAACTTGACGATCGTAACTTTCTCACCAAACAACGAGGTGAGCAAGCCTTCGATCACTGAATGATTGGCTTTGTCACGCAGCAGACGCTTCATGGCCCAATCAAAACGTATGTAGTTTGTCATAACGTGTTGTCTTACATTTTATTGCACAAATGTACGTATTTTGCTGTTCTTGCGCAAATCATAACACCTTGCTTGTAACGTATGCATACAAAAAAACGCCCGCATGCGCTCCTCGAATGGAACGCTTGCGGGCGTTTTGCGTTATATGTTATGCTAACAGGTGTGCATCAAAGCACCGAACTTAAGCTTGCTCTTCTTCGTCGGCAGCGGCCTTGGCTGCTTGAGCACGCTCGTATTCTTCCTTGTCGGCAACGACTATCTTGCTGAACTCGCGCAGACCTGTACCGGCCGGAATAAGGTGACCGCAGATAACGTTCTCCTTCATACCTTCGAGGTAGTCGGTCTTGCCACTGATTGCAGCCTCGTTGAGCACCTTGGTAGTTTCCTGGAAGGAAGCTGCCGACATGAAACTCTTGGTCTGGAGGGCTGCACGGGTGATACCTTGCAAGATTTGGGTTGAAGTGGCGGCCTCGGCATCGCGTACCTTGACGAGCTTGAGGTCACGGCGCTTGAGCTGTGAGTTCTCGTCGCGGAGCTTGCGGGCTGTTACAATCATACCCTTCTTCATCGTTTCGCTGTCGCCAGCGTCAACGACTACTTTCTTGCCCCAGATGCGGTCGTTCTCCTCGGCAAAATCGAGCTTGTCTACAATCTGCTGCTCAAGGAAGCGGGTATCACCAGGTTCGTTTATCTGTACCTTGCGCATCATCTGACGCACAATTACCTCGAAGTGCTTGTCGTTGATCTTCACACCTTGCAGACGGTAAACGTCCTGTACCTCGTTGACAATATACTCTTGTACTGCCGTGGGACCCATGATAGCGAGAATGTCGCTCGGGGTGATTGAACCATCTGAAAGTTTGGTTCCAGCACGTACGAAGTCGTTCTCCTGTACAAGTATCTGCTTTGACAGGGGCACAAGATACTTCTTCACCTCGCCAAGCTTTGAGGTTACGATGATTTCGCGGTGGCCACGCTTTACATTGCCCATGCTGATCTCGCCATCGATTTCGCTCACCACTGCAGGGTTGCTCGGGTTGCGGGCTTCGAAGAGCTCGGTTACACGGGGCAGACCACCGGTAATATCACCAGCCTTACCTACAACACGCGGAATCTTGACCAAGATGTCACCAGCCTTGAGCGACTGGCCGTCCTCAACCACGATGTGACCGTTGATGGGGAAACTGTAGGTGCGGATTATATCGCCATTTTCGTCGAGTATGTTACAGTTTGGCACATGTGTCTTGTCTTTTGACTCAATCACAATGCGCTCACGCAAACCAGTTGCCTCATCTTCTTCGACACGGTAGCTGATACCTTCTGTCACGTTTTCGAACTGTATCTTACCGGCTGTTTCGGTTACGATTACAGCGTTGAAGGGGTCCCACTTGGCAACGACGGTATCCTTGTCAACGTGCTGGCCTTCATCAACGAAGAGTTCTGAACCATAAGGCACGTTCTGGTTTGAAAGTACGATACCTGTATTTTCGTCAACGAAACGTACTTCGGCCAAACGTCCGACAACAATCTTGCATGCCTTGCCTTCCTCGTCGTGCGACTCTACTGTGCGAAGTTCATCGAACTCTACGCGGCAGTCGCTCTTAGCCTTGATTGTGGCATTGGCAGCAGCGTTCGAAGCGATACCACCAGCGTGGAAGGTACGGAGTGTAAGCTGGGTACCCGGCTCACCGATTGACTGTGCTGCGATAACGCCGACGGCCTCGCCCTTTTGTACCATGCGGCTGGTGGCAAGGTTGCGTCCGTAACACTTCATGCAGACACCGTGCTTGCTCTCGCAAGTGAGCACTGAACGTATTTCAACACTCTCGATAGGTGATGCCTCGATTTCGGCTGCGATGGGCTCGGTTATTTCCTCACCGGCTGCTACGATGAGCTTGCCTGTTGTGGGGTTAATTATATCGTGTACAGACACACGGCCGAGGATACGCTCTGAAAGTGAAGATATTACTTCGTCGCCATCCTTGAGGGCTGTGCAAACGAGGCCACGCAATGTGCCGCAGTCCTCTTCGGTGATAATCACATCGTGAGATACGTCAACCAAACGACGTGTGAGGTAACCGGCATCGGCCGTCTTCAAAGCGGTATCGGCCAAACCCTTACGGGCACCGTGGGTTGAGATAAAGTACTCAAGCACCGACATACCCTCCTTAAAGTTTGAAAGGATCGGGTTTTCAATAATCTGTGCACCTTCGGCACCTGCCTTCTGAGGTTTGGCCATCAAACCACGCATACCGGCAAGCTGTGCAATCTGGTCGGCAGAACCACGGGCACCAGAGTCAAGCATCATGAACACAGCGTTGAAACCTTGGTCGGCCTCGGTCATCTGCTTCATCAATGTCTTCTTGATGTCGGTGTTTACGTGTGTCCATGTATCAACAACTTGGTTGTAACGTTCTTTGTCGGTAATGAAACCCATGTTGTAGTTCATGGTGATTTGTTCAACCTCCTCGTTACCACGCTTTACGATGTCGGCCTTTTCGTCAGGTATGATGATATCACCCAAGTTGAACGAAAGTCCGCCTTCGTATGCTTTGCGATAACCAAGATTCTTGATACCATCGAGGAAGTCGCAAGCACGTGCCATACCTACGGTCTTGATAACCTTTGAAATTATGTCGCGAAGCGACTTCTTGGCTACAACGCAGTTGATGAAGCCACATTCATCGGGAATGATGCCATTTACAATGACACGACCGACTGAAGTCTCGACAAGATGCTTGATTTTTGCACCACGCTCGTCGATGTCGTCTACCATCACCTTGACAGGAGCGTGCACGTCAACACGACGCTCATTGAAAGCGATGATAGCCTCTTCTGGACCATAGAATGTAAGGCCCGAACCCTTTGCGCCTGGACGCAACTTGGTAATGTAGTAAAGACCAAGCACCATATCCTGCGAGGGCACTGTGATAGGCGCACCATTAGCGGGGTTCAAGATGTTGTGGCTTTGGAGCATGAGCATCTGTGCTTCGAGCACAGCTTCATTACTCAAGGGAAGGTGAACAGCCATCTGGTCACCATCGAAGTCGGCGTTGAATGCGGTACATGCCAACGGGTGCAACTGTATGGCCTTGCCTTCAATCATCTTGGGTTGGAAAGCCTGAATACCGAGACGGTGAAGTGTCGGCGCACGGTTGAGCAGGACGGGGTGTCCCTTCATAACGTGTTCGAGGATATCCCAAATGATAGGTTCGCGACGGTCAACGATTTTCTTGGCGCTCTTTACAGTCTTTACAATACCACGCTCTATGAGCTTACGTATGATGAAAGGCTTGTAAAGTTCGGCGGCCATCAATTTAGGCAGACCGCACTCGCCCATTTTGAGTTCAGGACCTACAACAATTACTGAACGTGCAGAATAGTCGACACGTTTACCAAGCAAATTCTGACGGAAGCGGCCAGCCTTACCCTTAAGCGAGTCTGAGAGTGACTTGAGAGGACGGTTGCTGTCGCTCTTCACAGCCGATGACTTGCGCGAGTTGTCGAAGAGGCTGTCAACCGACTCCTGCAACATACGCTTTTCGTTACGCAAAATAACCTCGGGGGCCTTGATTTCGAGCAAACGCTTCAGACGATTGTTGCGTATTAACACGCGACGATAGAGGTCGTTAAGGTCGGAAGTGGCAAAACGGCCACCATCGAGCGGTACGAGCGGACGCAAATCGGGTGGAGTGACAGGGATAACCTTCATTATCATCCACTCGGGTTTGTTGCGGTCACGGCTTGTACGGAAAGACTCTACAACCTGCAGACGCTTCAACGCTTCGTTTTTACGTTGCATCGACGAGTCAGAGTTAGCACGGTCGCGCAACTCGTATGAGAGGCTGTCAAGATCAATGCGTTTGAGCAGGTCGTATACGGCCTCGGCACCCATCTTTGCTATGAACTTGTTGGGGTCTGTATCCTCAAGGTACTGATTTTCCTTCGGCAACTTCTTTACAAGATCCAAGTACTCGTCTTCGGTCAAAAGGTCATTCTCGGCCACATCATCAGCGAGCACACCCGGCTGGATAACCACATAGCGCTCGTAGTAGATGATAGAGTCAAGTTTTTTGGTAGGTATGCCCAACAAGTAACCAATCTTGTTAGGAAGTGAGCGGAAGTACCAAATGTGAGCCACTGGAACGACCAACTGAATGTGGCCTGCACGCTCACGGCGCACTTTCTTCTCTGTCACCTCAACACCACAACGGTCACACACGATGCCCTTGTAACGAATGCGCTTGTATTTGCCGCAGTGACACTCGTAATCCTTTGTCGGACCAAAAATGCGCTCGCAGAACAAGCCGTCACGCTCTGGCTTATATGTACGGTAGTTGATGGTTTCAGGCTTAAGCACCTCACCATACGAATTTGCCATGATCTCCTCAGGCGAAGCCAGACCGATGGTAATCTTCGTAAAGTTGCTCTTTATCTTATTATCTCTTTTGAATGCCATTTTTGTAGAAATGATTGAGAGTGGGAATGTTGTGTAGTTTTTAGTTTATAGGTTATAAGGCTAAGAAGCTTATTTCATAATGGCCCCGCGCCTCTGCTTGAACCATCAGGCATAGCACAACAGGATTACTTTATAACCTTATAACCCTATAACTTAAAAACCTTAGTCGAGCGTAATGCTCAAGCCCAAGCCGCGGAGCTCGTGAAGCAGCACGTTGAGTGATTCGGGGATACCCGGAGTGGGCATCGGATCACCCTTGACAATGGCCTCGTACGCCTTAGCACGACCTGTAACATCATCAGACTTGATGGTGAGGATTTCCTGAAGCACATGCGAAGCACCGAATGCCTCGATGGCCCAAACCTCCATCTCACCAAAACGCTGACCACCGAACTGGGCTTTACCACCAAGCGGCTGCTGCGTGATGAGTGAGTACGGACCGATTGAACGGGCGTGCATCTTGTCCTCAACCATGTGACCAAGTTTCAACATGTAGGTAACACCAACTGTAGCCTTCTGGTCAAAAGCCTCACCCGTAGCGCCATCATAGAGCTGCGTTGAGCAGTAGCGGGGCAGACCAGCCTTGTCAGTCCATTCGCAAAGGTCCTCAAGCTTGGCACCATCAAAGATAGGAGTTGCAAACTTGACACCGAGTTTACGTCCGGCAGCACCGAGTACAGCCTCGAAAATCTGTCCGATATTCATACGCGAAGGCACACCCAACGGGTTCAACACGATGTCGACGGGAGTACCATCTGCGAGGAACGGCATATCCTCCTGACGCACCACCTTTGACACGATACCCTTGTTACCGTGACGACCGGCCATCTTGTCACCAACACCAATCTTACGTTTCTTTGCAATGTAAACCTTGGCCTGCTGTATAATTCCTGAGGGCAGATCATCGCCAATGGTAATGGCAAACTTCTTGCGCTTCAAGATAGCATCAAGCTGGTTGTACTTCTTCAAATAGTTGATAACCAACTGACGGATCAATTTGTTGGCGTGTTCGTCATCAGTCCACTCATGAAGTTCGACAGAAGCATAATCAAGCGCACTGAGCACAGCCTTGTTGAACTTGATACCCTTAGCAATAACCTCAGAACCTACGTTATCCTTAACGCCCTGCGATTCCTTATCGCTGATAAGAGAGAGCAACTTGTCAACCATCAAAGCCTTCAAGTCGTTGGTGTCCTTCTGGAAGTCGTCGTCAAGCTTCTGAAGCGTAACCTTGTCGGCAGCCTTTTCTGTGCGAGACTTCTGCACACGGGCAAAAAGACGCTTGTTAATGACAACACCAGCCAACGAAGGATTAGCCTTAAGCGAAGCGTCCTTCACATCACCAGCCTTGTCACCAAAGATGGCACGGAGCAATTTCTCCTCAGGAGTAGGATCGCTCTCACCCTTCGGCGTAATCTTACCAATAAGTATGTCGCCAGGAGCTACACGCGCACCGATACGTATAATACCAGTGTCGTCCAAATCCTTGGTTGCGTCCTCACTTACATTAGGAATATCATTGGTAAACTCTTCCATACCACGCTTCGTCTCACGTACTTCGAGTGAATACTCGTCTACATGAACAGAAGTAAGTATGTCTTCACGAACCATACGTTCGTTAAGCACAATGGCATCCTCGTAGTTGTAACCCTTCCAAGGCATGTAGGCCACAAGCAAGTTACGGCCAAGAGCCAATTCACCATTTTCTGTGGCATAGCCTTCAGTAAGGATATCGCCCTTCTGCACCTTCTGTCCCTTGTTGCAAATAGGACGGAGGTCAATGGTCATATTTTGGTTGGTACGGCGGAACTTCGGAATTCTATATTCCTTTACATTGGATTCGAAACTTACGAATTCCTCATCTTCGGTACGTTCATAGGCAATGCGGATAACATCAGCATCAACATATTCGATCACGCCATCGCCTTCGGCAGTAATCATCGTACGCGAATCCTCACATACCTGCTTTTCGATGCCTGTACCTACAATAGGAGCCTCGCTGCGAATAAGGGGCACTGCCTGGCGCATCATGTTTGATCCCATCAACGCACGGTGCGCATCATCGTGTTCCAAGAACGGAATGAGAGATGCAGCGATTGAAGCGATCTGCTGCGGCGAAACGTCCATCAATTCAACCTGTGAGGGTGGCACTACAGGATAATCGGCATCCTGACGGCACTTAACTTTATCGCGGATAAATGAACCATCGTCATTCAACGGAGCATTACCCTGGCCGATAATTTTTCCTTCCTCCTCCTCAGCAGAGAGATATACAATGTCATTATTGTCAAGGTCAACCATTGAGTTCTCCACCTTGCGGTAAGGAGTCTCAATAAATCCGAGGTCATCAATCTTAGCATATACACAGAGTGAAGATATAAGACCAATGTTCGGACCTTCAGGCGACTCAATAGGACAAAGACGACCATAGTGCGTATAGTGTACGTCACGAACCTCGAAACCGGCACGCTCACGAGACAAACCACCAGGACCAAGGGCCGACAAACGGCGCTTGTGCGTAACCTCTGCCAAAGGATTGGTTTGATCCATAAACTGTGACAAAGCATTGGTGCCGAAGAATGAATTGATAACGCTCGAAATAGTCTTGGCGTTAATCAAATCAGTCGGCGTGAACACCTCATTATCACGCACATTCATACGCTCACGAATAGTGCGGCTCATACGAGCCAAACCAATAGCGAACTGGTTTGAGAGCTGTTCACCTACGGTACGTACGCGACGATTACTCAAGTGGTCAATATCATCTACCGTAGCCTTTGAGTTAATCAACTCCACAAGATACTTGATAATCTCGATAATGTCCTCACGTGTCAGCACACGCACGTCCATGTCTGTATCAAGATTCAGTTTCTTGTTTATGCGATAACGTCCAACCTCACCCAAGTCGTAGCGCTTCTCTGAGAAGAAAAGGTTGTTGATAACCTCACGTGCCGATGCATCATCTGCAGGATCGGCATTACGCAACTGGCGGTAGATATAATTAACAGCCTCCTGTTCAGAGTTGGCAGGGTCCTTCTGAAGTGTGTTGAAAATGATAGAATAATCAGTTGAAGAGCCCTGTTCGGGGTGTACCCAAATAGTTTGTTCGCCCGAATCGAGAATGATGTCAGCGTTCTCAGGCGTAATTTCGCTCTCACGATCGAGCAACACCTTAGTACGCTCCATTCACATCACCTCACCAGTATCAGGATCAACAAAGTCCTCAAGTGTTGTAGAGTTAACACGTGCAGCCAACTTGCGGCCGAGCAACTTCTTCAGGTTGGTCTTGTTAACCTTATACTCCTCTGCAAGATTGAAAATCTGGAGGATATCCTTATCACTCTCAAAACCTATGGCACGGAGCAAAGTCGTTACGGGCAACTTCTTTTTACGGTCGATGTAAGCATACATCACATTGTTGATATCCGTAGCGAATTCGATCCAAGAACCCTTGAACGGAATGATACGTGCAGAATAAAGTTGCGTACCATTAGCATGCACACTCGAGCCAAAGAACACACCCGGTGAACGGTGAAGCTGCGACACAACCACACGCTCTGCACCATTGATAATGAATGTGCCATTATCAGACATGTAAGGTATAGAACCCAAGAACACGTCCTGAACAACAGTATCAAAATCCTCGTGGTCGGGGTCGGTACAGTAAAGTTTCAGTTTAGCCTTAAGAGGCACACTGTAAGTCAGTCCGCGCTCCAGACACTCCTGAATGCTATAACGTGGTTCATCGATATAATAATCGATAAACTCCAATACAAAGTTGTTGCGAGTATCAGCAATAGGGAAATTCTCAGCAAAAACTTTGTACAGGCCGTCGTTCTTACGCAATTCACTTGGTGTGTCGAGCTGCAAGAAATCTTTGAAAGACTTTAACTGAACGTCCAAGAAATCAGGATAAGGCATCGGATTCTTTACGGACGCAAAGTTTACACGGTTATTTATTACGGTAGAAGACATTCGTCGAAAATGTTGAGATGAAAGAAATGTTACGAGATTGGGTTAGGAGGTCAAAGGGTTAGGGAGTTGACGCATCAAAAAAATTTTAGCAAAGCGTAAAGCCCCGACGCATTAACTCGCTAAGCCAATAACCAACTACCCCTCAGCCTCATAAGCCAAGAGACGTGTCACATTTCGAAATGTATAGACACAAAAAGGTTATGAACCCTCTACCAGAAGATTCATAACCATAACCCTTGAAGGGAAATTTCTTATTAAGCGAGTTCAACCTCAGCACCAGCTTCTTCGAGAGCCTTCTTGAGTGCTTCAGCTTCTTCCTTAGCAACGCCTTCCTTAACCTTTGAAGGAGCGCCGTCAACGAGATCCTTTGCTTCCTTCAAGCCGAGGCCGCAGTGTTCCTTAACAGCCTTAACAACCTGAAGCTTAGCTGAACCTGCGCTCTTGAGAACAACGTCGAAAGAAGTCTTCTCTTCAGCAGCAGCACCACCAGCTGCGGGACCGGCAGCAACAGCAACAGCTGCAGCAGCGGGTTCGATTCCATACTCGTCCTTCAGGATAGTTGCCAACTCATTTACTTCCTTCACTGTCAAATTTACCAATTCTTCAGCGATAGCTTTGATATCTGCCATTTTCTTAAATGTATTTTTTTGTTTGTTTTCTTAGTTAATTGGGGTTACCCAGCCAGTTTAAGTTTACGCCGGGATTTTATTCGGGGCGTTCGCCCAAAGTCTTAAGCACACCGTGAATGGTCTGTCCGGCACCCGAAAGTGCAGAGATAACATTCTTGGCAGGTGACTGCAGCAAAGCAACAACCTCGGCAATAACCTCGTTCTTGCTCTTGATAGCGCAGAGAGTTTCGAGCTGGTCTGCACCAACATAGAAACCTTCCTCAGCGTAAGCACCCTTCAGCGTAGGCACACCTTCCTTGCCAGTTTCCTTAATCAACTTGGCAGGAACGTTAGCTGTATCGCAGAAGAACACTGCAGTAGTACCTTTCAAGCAACCATAAAGCGCAGAGTAATCTACGTCAGATGCTTCAAAAGCCTTGTGCAAAAGAGTATTCTTTACAACTACCATCTTGATGCCAGCACCAAAAGCCTTGCGGCGGAGAGCTGAAGTAGCTTCAGCATTCATGCCAGTCACATCAACGAGGTAGAAGTGTGCATATTCTTTAATCTGTTCACCGAGCTTCTCGATGATAATAGCTTTATCTTCCTTCTTCATGATTGTAATTCAGTTTAGATTTCTTCTACAGATTTAGGATCAATCTTGATACCCTTACTCATGGTAGAAGAAAGATAAATACTCTTCACATAAGTACCCTTAGCACTTGCGGGCTTCAGCTTGATAATAGTAGCCATAAATTCCTTGGCGTTACCAAAAATCTGCTCGGGAGAGAAAGAAGCCTTACCGATTGAAGTGTGTACGATACCACTCTTGTCAACCTTAAAGTCAATCTTACCCTGCTTAACCTCGCGGATAGCCTTGGCTACATCCATGGTAACCGTACCACTCTTGGGGTTAGGCATCAAGCCACGCGGACCGAGTACACGGCCCAGGGCACCAATTTTACCCATGATGGCAGGCATAGTGATGATAACATCGATGTCTGTCCAGCCACCCTTGATTTTCTCGATATATTCATCGAGACCTACATAGTCAGCGCCAGCTTCTTTAGCAGCAGCTTCAGCATCAGGCGTACAGAGGCAGAGCACACGTACAGTCTTACCAGTACCATTCGGCAGTGAAACAACACCGCGAACCATTTGGTTAGCCTTACGAGGGTCAACGCCCAAACGTACGTCAATATCGATTGAAGCATCAAACTTGGTAGTAGTGATTTCCTTTACCAAAGATGCAGCTTCTTTCAATGTGTAAGCCTTCCCTGCTTCAACTTTGTCAGCGACTAACTTCTGATTTTTTGTCAGTTTACTCATTGTTCAAATTTGAAGTTAAATTATTCACCAGGGAAGTCACCCTTAACTGTGATACCC
>ERZ1031701.46-NODE-46-length-13257-cov-7.776398_pt1 | contig 13257 bp, 7 predicted proteins | sample MGYA00518737_ERZ1031701 | MGnify/ENA primary metagenome ERZ1031701 (study PRJEB33719, sample SAMN04261224) | wastewater metagenome | biome: rural village; feature: human; material: feces | host: Homo sapiens | place: El Salvador | collected 2013-01-07 ...
TGAGCGCTACTGGTCAGCTCTATGGCTCAGTTAACGCTGCAACTGTTGCTGAGGAGTTTTGTGGTTTTCTCATTGTCTTTTCACCACGAATAGACAAACAACCATTCTGACTTTGCAAGTGCGGGCTGAAAGCCCAATGGAGCACATAGCCCAGGGCAAGCAAAGCGGCACCCTGGGTTTACGCGTGTTGGAGCAGTCGCGCCCTGAAAGGGCAAAAGCATTACAACGTGCTTCGGACTTTTACTGGACTACCAATATTAAAAGGATATCCAATATTAAAAGGATATCACATCGCACCACTGTCGTGCCTCAGCGCGCATCTGTAATCACCACCGTCACCTCGCGTGCGCCATGGGCGCCAAACACAAGGGCCTGCTCAATGTCGGCCGTTTTGGACGGGCCCGAGATGAAACAGCCAAAGGGGGCTGCCGTGGGGTCGGGCAACTGGTGGTAGGCCTGGTGCATGTTGCTCACAATATGATGCTTGCTGAGCACAATGACCAAGGCCTCGGCTATGAAGTAGATGGCGCGGTGACGCACCGTGTCGGCTATCCAGCAACAGGCATTCTCGGCCACGCCGAGGCCCGAGGCTATGATGGCCACATCGGTGCCGTTGAGCTGGCCGGGCTGCTCGACGGTGTCGGGATTGAAGGGTTGGCCGGGCAGCGCCTCAGCACCGCTGAGGTTGGCCACCGTGTTGGCCACACGGGTGGCCTGGGGGTAGAGATTGGCCACAAGCTGGCCGACACTCCGGCCGGGAGCCAGCTCGATGGCACGGCCGCCGGCTGCAGCAAGCGATGCCTTGAACTGCGCCACGGGGTCGGAATAGCTGACGGCCGACGCCTCGAGGGCTGTGAGGTCGGGACACGCAAATTGCTCGGTGGTGTGGGAGCGTATTGACTCCAATATGGTTTGTTTGCTACTTGTCATGACGTTGTTTGGTTTCGGCGTGGTACAAATCCTCAAAAGTCTTGCCCTTGAACTGCGGCATCTCGCGCTCGGCGCCCCAGGCATTGAGGGCGTTCTCAACCATGAAGTGGGGCACGTGGTTGGCCAGTGGCGCAAAGCGCAGGGCGGTGTGGTAGAGGGCGGGGTGCTCAAACACGAGCTTCATGCCGCGACTCACAAGGTGCTTGCCCTTGCTCTCGGAGCCTGTGTCGCGCAGCTGCTGGCGCCAGCGGTATATTTGGTCGGACAGGTCGACTTTGGCGGGGCACACGTTTTGGCACGAGTAGCACAGCGAGCAGGCCGACACGTTGTCCTTGTACTTGACGGGGTCGGCCACCATGCCTAAGTTGATGCCTATGGGGCCGGGAATGAAGTAGGTGTAGGAGTAGCCGCCCGAACGGCGGTAAACAGGGCAGGTGTTCATGCAGGCGCCACAGCGCAGGCAGTTGAGCACCTGGCGATGGGCGGGATTGGCGAGCAGACGGCTACGGCCGTTGTCGACGATGATGATGTGCAGCTCGCCGCCCTGGCGGGGCGAGCGGTAGTGTGAGGTGTAGGCGGTGGAGGGCTGGCCGGTGGCCGAACGGGCCAACAGACGGGTGAACACGCCGAGGGCCTGGCGGCTGGGCACTATCTTTTCGAGTCCGAAAGCGGTTATTTGCAGGCGCTTGGTGCAGAGCGAGGTGCCCATGTCGGCATTGCCCTCGTTGGTGCACACCACACACTCGCCGGTGTCGGCCACTGCAAAGTTGGCGCCGGTCATGGCGGCTTCGGCCTCGATAAACTTGCGGCGCAGGTTGCGGCGCGCCACATGGGTGAGGTAGGTTTGGTCGCAGTTGCCGGGCTCGCAACCTTCCATCTCGCGGGTGAAGAGTTCGCCTATCTCCTCTTTTTTCACTGCTATGGCGGGCAACACGATGTGCACGGGTTTGCGGTGCAGCATTTGCAGTATGCGCTCGCCAAGGTCGCTCTCGAGCACCTCGATGCCATGCGACTCGAGGTAGGGGTTGAGCCCGCACTCCTCGGCCAGCATCGACTTGCTCTTGACCAAGTGCTTGACGTTGTGGTCGCGGAGTATTTGCTCTACTATCTGGCAGTACTCGGCGGCGTCCTTGGCCCAGTGTACGGTGGCACCGTTGCGCGTGGCGTTGGCCTCGAATTGGGTGAGCAGGGTGTCGAGGTGGGAGTTGCTGTATTGCTTGAGTTGGTGTGCGGCCTCGCGCAGCTGCTCCCATTCGGGCACCTGGTGGGCCATGCGGTCACGTTTTTCGCGCACAAGCCACAGGGTTTCGTCGTGCCAGGCGGCTTGCTTTTTGTTGCGCAGAAATTGTTTGGCTTGTTGTGCGTGCTTAGACATTTCCTGAAAGTATTTGTGCTATGTGCAGCGTCTTGATGTTGAGCCCCTCGCGGGCTATGATGCCGTTTTGGTGCATGAGGCACGAGCAGTCGGCTCCTACTATGTACTCGGCGCCGGTGGCCACGTGGCGCATCACCTTGTCGCGGCCCATCTGGCCCGACACGGCGTGTTCCTCAACGGCAAACATGCCGCCAAAGCCGCAGCACTCGTCGCGGCGCTCGGGCTCGACCACCTCGATGTCGCGCACCAGGCCGAGCAGGTCGCGCAGTTTGTTGGCATAGGGCACGTTGCGCTCTGAGGGCGACGATAGGCCGAGCAGGCGCACGCCGTGGCAGCTGTTTTGCAAACTGACTTTGTGGGGGAAACTGACGTTGAGACTGGTGGGGCGTATGACGTCGTGTACGAACTCGCATATCTCGTACACGTGCTGCTGGCTGTGACACTGGTGGTCGGGCAGCAGGCGGTCGTAGTGGTCGCGCACAAACGACACGCATGAGGCCGACGGGCCCACCACGTAGTCGTAGCCGGCAAACACCTCTTCGAAGTGGCGCGCCAGGCCGGCGGCCTCGTCCTCAAATCCGGCATTGCCCATTGGCTGGCCGCAACAGGTTTGACGCTCGGGGTACACCACATCGACGCCTAACTGCTGAAGCAGGTGGAGCGAGGCCATGCCTACTTCGGGGAATACGGCGTTGACGTAGCAGGGTATGAATAAAGCTACTTGCATCGGGGGTAGTTTTTGTGTTGGTAGAGTTAAGTAATGGCACGCGCATGGGCACTCCTTATATATAGTGTGCGCGGCTGAGCTACAAATTTAGCTATTTTTGGGCCGACGTGTGATGAGACTGTCATACTTTTCGCAGCTTGCAAATTTCATTAACACTCAGAGGGAGTGTTTTGCACAGTAACGACAATGTTTGCGCAAAGCACTGTTGGCACGTTTTTTGCACACATAGCTTTGCATTTCACTGTGCATTTTGCAAAGTGTATGCTGCAAAACATGTTTTTAGCAGCAGCCATTAACACGAATGTTGCATTAGGTTACAATTTTGTTGCGATGCAACATTTGTTGCCACCGATGCAACATTTATATTTGCACAAGGGTAGTGTGTATCAGTAGTTTTGCAACATCAAACGCCGGGTGGCATGACACAAATGTTACACGCCCGGCAAGCAGTACAAACCTTTCTACACACACTATTTTTACCATGTACGCTAATAAACTACGGTTACACCGCGCAAGCCTCATCACCATGTTGGCAGCCGTTAGCGCGGGCGCTTTGGCGCAAACACCCGAAGCCGCCGACTCGGTGGCCGCAAAGGGCAATAAAGAGGAGGGCAACCGCAATGTGATGCTTAACGCAGCATCGGCCAACGGACCACGCGAAATTTCAATCGGCCTGCCGGGCGGCGATGTGAATGTGCTCGAAAACGGACTGCCCGTTGTGTTTAACTCTAACCCGCACAATGTGAACACGCACTGGCGCGGCGACGGCTCGCTGAGCCACACCGGTCTGCTCAAAATTTCGGAGACGGCTATCACTACCGGTAACATTGGCTATGCCGTGAACTCGTTTGACCAACTTGGCACGGACAAGACCAAAATGTTTAACGGCACGCTTAACTACAACGCCAACCACTTTGGCAAACAGCAGTTCGACTTCAACCTCAACGGTGCATTGGGCAAGGGGTGGTTCTACTCGGGCAGCGTGTATCAGAACTTTGACCCGGGCTCGTTCAAGCTGCGCTTTGCACAGTATCAGGACCGCACGGAGATATATAAGTTTGCTCTTACCAAGCTCTACAATGAGGGACGCGGACGCCTGTCGGCCGTTTACCACTACTCTAACTCACACTGGCTGTCGAATGCCACTACCGGCGCGCCTTTTATATATAATGGCGACGGCTCGGTGAGCGAAATTCCGGGCTTCAAGCTCGGTACGACTTCGTACCTGCCCAACGTGAGCACTATTCCCTACATGGACATGCGCACCGGCGAGGTGAAGGTGACTTCGCTGTACGATGCTACCGCAAGCCGCGGCAACCAGATAACACTGCTCAACAATTACCGCTGGGACAACGGGCTGGAGTGGGACGTGCGCTTTAAGTATGACCACGCACTGGGCTCTTACTTGTATCAGACGCCGATGGCGCTGAGCGAGGTGCAGGCTGCCGACGGCTATTACACCAAGGGCGCCGACGGCACGCTCTCGCCCTATGCCGGACACATGCAGAGCCGTATGTCGTGCTTTAACCGCGGACGCATTGACGAAACCTTCCTGACATCGGAACTGAAGCGCAAGCTCTCGAACATGACGTGGCGCGTGGGCATTGACCAATGGCACTATCACAACAATTATGCCTCGTGCACCACGATGTATGACCACACGGTGCAGGACACGCCCGAGCTGCTGTATCACCCTGCTGCCCTGCCCGAGAAGAAGTATTACGGCTCTACGGCTTACTACAACTTTAACCAGAACGCTTCGGAATACTACAAGGGTGATGAGAACAAACTGGCCGTGTATGCCACTCACGACTGGGACGTGACTCCGAAACTCAACCTCTACTATGGAGCACGCCTGGAGTGGCAACGCTCTAAGGGCGAAAACGCTGCCGTGCGCAATGCCGACGGCAAGTATGTGGGACGCTTTGCCAACTACCACCTGGGTGCCACCGCTGCCGACGGCACCGTGATAGCACCTACCGACTACAGCTATGACTGGCTGAACCAGGTGTACACCGCAGCGCTGACTTACAAGATTACACACGAGTTTGGCCTTACGGGCGACTTTACTTACAACACGCAGCGCCCGGCCATGAGCTCCTTTGCACCGGCCGAAATGCCTAACGTGGGCAAAATAGCCATTCCGCTCGGACGCGCAGGTATCTACTACAACAACAAGTGGTTGAGCCTCACTTCGCTCTTCTCGTACATTGCCAAGTCGAACAATAACTCTACGCTCAACCTTATCAACCCCAACAACCCGTCGGACATCAAGGCCTCGGCACTGACTTACGACATCAAGACGCTGGGCTGGACTACCGACGCTGTGGTGAAACCCTTCAAGGGCTTTGAGTTCCACTTCTTGTTCACTTATCAAAAGCCTACTTACAAGAAGTATGAAACGAGCGTGACCTTCAGCGATGGCACGGTGAGCGGCATCAATGCCACTGGCAACATTGTGACGGAAATTCCTAAGGTACTTGTCGAACTCGACCCGAGCTATACTTTCCTGGGCGACGCCCTGAGGGTGTGGGCTTCGTTCCGCTACTTCTCAAAGACATACGCCAACATCAAGAACGCTTACTACTTTAACGGACGATGGGAGACGTTTGGCGGTGTTGACTGGAAGGTGAACCGCCACGTGCAACTGGGCTGCACGGTTATCAACTTCCTGAACCAGACGGGTGCCAAGGGCTCTATTGCCGGTGCCGAACTGGTGGACAAGGAGCAGGCCGCACAGTACAACGGCGCGTGGATGGCGGGCTCGTATATCCGCCCCTTCACTGTAGAATTTGCTGCTAAAATTAACTTCTAACACTTACCTCATCATGAAATATCTTTCTGCATCTATCATCATGGGCGCCGCCCTTGCGGCATCGTGCGCCTCAAGCAACGGCTCGTTCACACTCAACCAGCCAAGCGACACACTCACCATAGTAAATATCAACCATGCTCCCAAATACGCTATCCTGCCCATCGAGGAGGAGCAGCCCGAAGCACAAGTAATGCTCAACGGCACCCCGATGGACGTGCGTCTGGCCGTGAACAAGGTGGACTACACTGTGCCCTTCCCACTGCACGCCGGGGCTGAACATGACTCGCTCGTTATCAAGAACCTGGCACGCAACGCCGTGGCTTGGAAACACATTGAGCTGGCCGACACTTTTGACACTGCCAACCGCGAAAAGTTCCGCCCCATCTACCACCACACACCTGCGTATGGCTGGATGAATGACGCTAACGGACTGGTGTACAAGGACGGTGAGTACCACCTCTACTTCCAGTACAACCCTTATGGCTCAAAGTGGGGCAACATGCACTGGGGCCACTCGGTGTCGAAGGACCTCGTGCACTGGACACACGAGCAGCCAGCTATTGCACGCGACACCATGGGCCACATATTCTCGGGCTCGTGCGTGGTTGACCACAACAATACGGCAGGCTTTGGCAAGGACGCTATCATTGCTTTCTACACCTCGCACAAGAATCTGCCCGGCAACCACCAGCGCCAGCAGCAGTGCATAGCCTACAGCCTCGACAACGGTCGCACTTACACTAAATACGAGGGCAACCCCGTGCTTACACCCTTCGACGGGCTGGAGAATTTCCGCGACCCTAAGGTGTTCTGGTATGCACCGCAAAACAAATGGGTGATGATTGTGAGCGCCGACAAGAACATGCGTTTCTACGAATCGAAAGACCTTAAAAAGTGGAACTACATGAGCGAGTGGGGCGCCGGTTACGGCCCGCAGCCCAACCAGTTTGAGTGTCCCGATTTCTTCGAGATGGCAGTTGACGGCAACGCTCAGCACAAGAAGTGGGTGATGATTGTCAACATCAATCCGGGCTTTGTATACGGCGGCAGCGGCACCATGTACTTTGTAGGCCAGTTTGACGGCCACAAGTTTACGTGCGACACCGCACCCAACGATGTGAAGTGGCTCGACTGGGGCAAGGACCACTATGCCACAGTGACCTACTCCAACACACCGGGACGCATCATTGCCATGCCATGGATGAGCAACTGGCAGTATGCCAACCTCACGCCCACACAGCAGTTCCGCTCACAAAACGCACTGCCGCGCGAGCTCAAGCTCTACACAGCCGACAACGGCGAGCAACTGGTGAGCGCTGCACCGGTCAAGGAAACTGAGGCCCTGCGCAACAAGGCTACCGACCTGGGCTCGTTCGAGGGCGAAAAGCAGGCCAAAATTGACAACGAGGGTGCCTTTGAACTCGACTTCGACCTCCAGGCTGGCACAGCTGACAAGTGTGGCGTAGAAATTGCCAACGCCAAGGGCGAAAAGGTGAGCATCTATTACGATGTCAAGGCACAGCGCTTTGTGATGGACCGTGCCGAGAGCGGCATTACCGAGTTTGGCAACAAGGTGGAACCGCACCAGCTTGACAATGCACAAAGCTTGAAACGCTACAAAGAGGTGACTGTCAACTACCACAATGCCTTTGCCCTTGGCACCTGGGCCCCCGTGCCCATCAAGGCCGACACGCACCACGTGCAAATATTTGTCGACAAGTCGTCAGTTGAACTCTTTGTGGACGGTGGCCGCATTGCCATGACCGACCTCGTATTCCCCAACGAACCATACAACCAGCTCCGCTTCTTTGGCGGCAAGGTGGCAAATGCCAAAGCCTACAACATCAAGTAGGCTGGTTATAAAGCTTTAGAACTTGGAGGTTAAAAGGGCTGCCACTGGCCATTCGGTGGCCCGCGGCAGAGCCTTTTAACCTCCTTGTCCTCTAAATTCTGCCCCATTCCTTCCCCCAACAATCTCTCATCTCATGAAACAGAAATCTATCATATTGGGCATCATCATGCTCTGCTTCTTTGCCATGGGCTTTGTCGACCTTGTCGGCATCGCTTCCAACTACGTTAAAGCAGACCTCGGGCTGAGTGACACCGAGGCCAACCTATTTCCCTCGCTCGTATTCTTCTGGTTCCTTATATTCAGCGTGCCGACCGGTGTGCTCATGAACAAGATTGGGCGCCGCCGCACAGTGGTGCTGAGTCTCATAGTAACCTTCGCATCATTGCTCATGCCCCTGTTTGGCGAGGGCTACACGCTGATGCTCGTGTCATTCTCGCTCCTCGGCATTGGCAACGCCATCATGCAAACATCGCTCAACCCCCTGCTTAGCAATGTGGTGACGGGCGGCAACTTGTCGAGCGTGCTCACCTTTGGCCAGTTTGTCAAGGCCATAGCCTCGTTCCTCGCCCCCATCATCGCTGCATGGGGTGCCAGCCAAAACGCCTTCGGGCTGGGTTGGCGTGTGCTCTTCCCCATCTACATGACCATTGCCATCATAGCCACCCTGGCGCTTGGTGCCAGCAGTGTGGAGGAGGCCCCGGCCAACCGCGCCTCGGGTTTCAAGGCCTGCTTTGCCTTGCTGGCCAACCCCTTTGTGCTGCTCTGCTTTGTGGCCATCATGTGCCACGTGGGCATCGATGTGGGCACCAACACCACAGCGCCCAAACTCTTGCAGGAACACCTCGGCCTCACACTCACCGAAGCCGGATTTGCCACAAGCCTCTACTTCATATTCCGCACGGCGGGCTGCTTTCTCGGCGCATTCATTCTGCGCAAGGTGAGCGAGCGCACCTTCTTTGCGCTGAGCGTGGCCATGATGGCAGTAGCCATGGCAGGTTTCCTCACGCTCCACTCACAAACGGCCCTCTACGTGTGCATTGCCCTCGTAGGTTTTGGCAACTCCAACATCTTCCCCATCACCTTTGCCCAAGCCCTTAAAGCCTGCCCCGACAAGCAGAACGAGGTTTCGGGCCTGATGATCATGGGCCTCTTCGGTGGCACCGTGTTCCCCCTCGCCATGGGCTATGCCAGCGACGCTGTGGCCAGCCAGTGGGGCGCCATAGCCGTAATGGCCGCCGCCGTGCTCTACCTTGTATATTACACCACCCGCATTAAAGCATAATCTACTTACCTCAACAACAATATCACCATGCAACAATATGTAATAGGACTCGGTGAAGTGCTGTGGGACGTACTGCCCACAGGCAAGCAAATAGGCGGCGCACCCGCCAACTTCGCCTTTCACGTATCACAATTTGGCCTGCCCGTGCGCGTAGTGTCGGCCATAGGCAGCGACGCGCTGGCCACCGAAACACGCAGCGTGTTTGCCGAGCGCCACCTCGAGGCCATCATGCCCTCGCTGTCCCAGCCCACAGGCACCGTCATAGCCGAGATTGACGAGAGCGGCGTGGCGCACTACACCTTCCCCGACAATGTGGCCTGGGACAACATACCCTTCACCCCCGAGATGGAGGCCATGGCCCGCCAAACGCGTGCCGTGTGCTGGGGTTCGCTTGCACAGCGCAGCGAAGTGTCGCGCCAGAGCATTCTGCGCTTTGTCGACACCGTGCCCGACGGTCCCGGCCAGTACAAGATATTCGACATCAACCTGCGCCAGAACTTCTACACCCGCGAGGTCATCACCGAGTCGTTAGAGCGCGCCAATGTGCTTAAAATCAACGACGAGGAACTCGTGGTAGTGGCCCGCATGTTTGGGTTGCAAGGCACCGACCTCGAGGCCAAGTGCCGCACCCTGCTCACCGACTACCACCTCGACATGGTCATACTCACCTGTGGCGAGAACGGCAGTTACATATTCACCCCCGCCACCCCCGACTGCCCGCTGGGCGGCACCTCGTTCATGGAGACACCGCGCGTTGAGGTGAGCGACACCATCGGTGCGGGCGACTCATTTACCGGCACCCTTGTAGCATCGCTCATCGAGGGCATGCCCGTGCGCCAGGCACATGCACGCGCCGTCAAGGTGAGTGCCTACGTGTGCACCCAGCCGGGCGCCATGCCCATACTGCCCGACAGCGTCAAGCAAGGGTAACCACACATTCCGCTTTTGATTTTACCAACCAAAGCCTTGCAGCAGGAGCCACGTGCCCCGGCCGCAAGGCTTTTTTATTGTAGCAAAAGCCATGCCAACGCACCCGCCCGCAGCCTCCGCCCGCTGTCACAATATATGTTACATAACATACCGCCAAAGCCTTGCACTCCGACCGAAAGCCCGTACCTTTGCACATCGGAGGGAAAGCCAAACGCAGCGGGTCTTTTTGCCTGCTGTACCCACACCCGTTAACCACCCTGCACACCTATAATACTGACAACACCGACACATAACCTGCTTATTGCATGAAACACCTTCTCTACACACTTGCCATAGCCAGCGGCAGCCTGTTGGCCCTCAACGCCAATGCCAAGGTGGGCGACCTCCTGCCCCGTCCACACCAAATTGAGCTTACTGCCGGGGCCGCACCGTTTGCCCTGCAGCGCACCGTGGCCATCACCGACCCCACCGACTGCACCTATCTCAAGAACTTTTTCACTGCCAACGGCTGCACCATTGCCGCCGAGGGCGAGAGCGCTGCCGCCACAGTCACCGTCAGTCTGGCCAGTGCCATCGATGGCGCCTACGACTACGAGGTGGCCAATTTTCCCAACGAGGGTTACAAACTCAGCATCACCGCTAACGCCATCAACATCACCGCTGTAACCGAAACCGGTGTGATACGCGCCGCACAAACGCTGCAGCAACTGGCCGAGGGCTACACTGACACGGGCGCACCCGCCGCCCTCGAGGCCCTCAGCATGACCGACTGGCCCGCCTTCAAGGTACGTGGCTGGATGCAGGACGTGGGCCGCTCATTCCTGTCGGTCGACGAGTTGAAAAAGGAGATTGACCTCTACGCCCGTTTCAAGGTGAACGTGTTTCACTGGCATCTGACCGAAAAGATAGGCTGGCGTTTCGAGGTAAAAGCCTACCCGCAACTCACCAGCTACACCAATGGTGTGCGCTACCCCGGCCAGTACTACACCCAGGAGCAGTGCAAGGAGGTGGAGGCTTATGCTGCCGAGCGCGGCATCACCGTCATACCCGAAATTGACATGCCAGGCCACAGCGACGTGTTCAAGAACGCCATGGGCTTCGACATGCAAACCGACGAGGGCAAAAAGGCTCTGAAAGTCATACTCAAAGAGACCGCCGAGGTATTCCCCAAAGCCCCTTACATACACATAGGCGGCGACGAAGTGACCATCAAGGACGGCTTTCTCGAGGAGATGACCGCCTTCGTGCGCAACACGCTGGGCCGCAAAGTGGTGCTTTGGAACAAGCTCAACAACAAAGCCGTGACCAAGGACATAGCCGACATGACACAAATGTGGGCCACGAGTGGCACAGCCGTAAAGGGACTGCCCAACATCGACTGCCGCTACAACTACATCAACCACTTCGACGTCTACGCCGACCTCGTGGGCATCTACAAGAGCAACATCTACTATGCCGACAAGGGCAACCCCGACATTGCCGGCACCATATCGGCCGCATGGAACGACACCAAAGTGGCCACCGAGGACGACATCATACGCCAAAACAACCAATACGCCAACGTGCTGGCCTCGGCCGAGCGCGGCTGGATTGGCGGCGGCAAGCAATACATCGAGACTGGCGGCACCCGCTTGCCCAACACAGGCGAGGAGTACGAGGAGTTTGCCGACTTTGAACGCCGCTTTCTGTTTCACAAAGCGCATTCGCTGCAAAGCGCACCCATTCCCTACGTCAAGCAGAGCAACATACGCTGGCGCCTGACTGAGCCTTTCCCCAACAACGGCGACGCCACCAAGGCCTTCCCGCCCGAACAGGCCGCCAAACTTGATGCCGTGATGCCCACCACCTACAGCTACAACGGCACCGACTATGCCGCCAAGCAAGTGACCGGTGGCGGCGTATACCTGCGCCACATCTGGCACGGCACCGTGCGCGGCGTGCTCAACAATCCCGCCAACAACCAGACGTGCTACGCCTGGACCTACGTCTACTCGCCCGTGGCACAGGACGCCGGTGCGCAAATTGAGTTCTACACCTACTCGCGCTCGGGCAGCGACAAGATGCCGCCGGCCGGCAAGTGGGACCGCCGCGGTTCACAAGTGTGGCTCAACGGACAGGAGATTGCTGCACCCACCTGGCAACAGCCTGACAAGGACATACCGCAGGACAACACCACACTGGGCCTGACCAACGAAAACTTTACCGCACGCCCCGTGCTCAAGGTACACCTTAACGAGGGGTGGAACAAGGTGTTCCTCAAACTGCCCCACGCCAACTCAGGCGGCACCGCACGCGACAAGTGGCAGTACACCTTTGTGCTGACCGACACCGAAGGCAAGAATGCGCTCGAGGGCATCACCTACTCGCCCGACCGCACACTCGACCCCTTCACCGAGGACCCCACACCCGACCCGCGCCCCAAGGCAAGCAACGACAGCATAGCCTACTGGTACCAGTTCAACACGCCCTTGCGCGGCAACCGCTACCCCACCTCACAGGGCGCCGCACAACCCATCGTGGGCAACACCACCGCCACCAAAGCATCGCAGTGGAAGTTCGTGGCACGTACCGACAACGCCAACTCTTTCGACATCATCAACCGTGCCGACAGCACCTACATATCGCCCGCCTCAACCAACAACACAGCCCTCAACACGGCCAAAGAACAGCCCACAGCCGGTTGGCAAATAAAGGAGGCCGACACCGAAGGCTACTTTATCATATTTAGCGGCACGTCGCAATTCAACCAAACTACATTCTCGCCCTTCAGCGTATACAACTGGGGGTACAACACCAACGACAAGCCTAACGACTACCGTACCGACGACGCAGGCTGCCAATACAGTTTCAAACTCGTCAACACCGAGCTAATCACCCCCGAGCCTCAGCCCAACGGCAGTCCCACGCTGAGCAACGCCACCACGAGCCACTACTACAAGTTCAGCTCGGCACGCTTCCCCAACTACTACCCCACCTCGCTGGGCGAGGGACAGCCCGTCACAAGCAAGACCGACGCCAGCACACAAGCCTCGGAATGGAAATTTGTGGACCGCACCGACGGCACCTTCGACATTGTCAACCGCCACGACGGCCTCTACATATCGCCCGCATCAAGCAACAACACTGCCCTCAACGCGGTGGCCGCACAACCTGAAGCGGGTTGGAAACTGCTCGATAGCGGACAATCGGGCTACTTCATATTTGTGAGCGATGCCAACCACGCCGAAATCAACCAGACCAAAAGCGGAGAAGGCTACAAACTCTACAACTGGGGCTACGGCTCAAAGACCAACGGCGAATACCGCTTCGACGACAACGGCTGCTGGTTCAGCTTCAGCCCCACCGA
>ERZ1031701.50-NODE-50-length-13068-cov-7.861600_pt1 | contig 13068 bp, 10 predicted proteins | sample MGYA00518737_ERZ1031701 | MGnify/ENA primary metagenome ERZ1031701 (study PRJEB33719, sample SAMN04261224) | wastewater metagenome | biome: rural village; feature: human; material: feces | host: Homo sapiens | place: El Salvador | collected 2013-01-07 ...
TATATCAACCACTTACAACGATTGTTAATCGTTTTTAGTGGACACTAGTGAAAATGTATAACGAATAAATCTTCAGACAAATGGCAGAGATCGAAAACTTGGAATACTTGGAGCCCAACCCTGGGGCGATGGTGGAAAGCCTTCGCTCGATAGGCTACACGCTCGAAACTGCCGTTGCCGACTTGATAGACAACAGCATCACCGCCAAGGCTTCTCGCATAGACATCGACAGCCCATTCCAAGGCTCTGACACGAAGATTTACATACTCGACAACGGCGAGGGAATGAGCGAGGTGCGACTTGTGGAGGCAATGCGACTGGGCAGCTTCTCCCCCTCGCTAAAGAGAAAGAGAAAAGACTTGGGACGATTCGGGCTTGGACTGAAGACCGCCACTTTCTCGCAGTGCAAGCGACTATCGGTCATCACGAAGCATGAAGGCAAGATTTCCGCAAGGTGCTGGGACTTGGACTTTATCATCAAGCACAACAAGTGGTGCCTGCTCAAAGATGCACCACAAGCCTATATCGACAAAGTTTCCACATTACCATCAGGTACACTTGTGGTTTGGGAGAAACTGGACAGAATCATTTCCGACAAAGACGCAAAAGCCGAGAAAAACTTCAACAACAAGAAAGGCATTCTTCGCCGTCATCTCTCCTTAGTATTCCATCGTTTCATCGAAGACGGTCGTTTGGAAATTCACATCGGCGGCGTGCCAGTAGAGCCTTGGAATCCCTTCCTACCACACATGAACAGTTCGTTAAAGAAAGAGTTGCCACCTACATCGTTGTATGGTGGCAATGTCGTAATCAAGGGATGGGTGATGCCACACCGCAACTACTTCACCGATGCCGAATACAAGGAAGCTGGTTTCAGAAGAGGATGGACGCAGATGCAAGGTTTCTACATCTATCGGGAAGACCGATTGCTGACAGCAGGAGGTTGGCTTGGGTTAAAGCCCGACGGCACAGCCATGCTCCAAGAACACCACTACGACTTGGGGCGTATCTGCGTGGACTTGACGAACAACTACGACTTCGACTGGGACATTGACATCAAAAAGTCCAAAGCCACACCGCCCGACTACTTGCGTGAGACCTTGGGGCAGATAGCCAAGAAGATACGCCGAATGGCATACGAGACCTACAGCTACCGAGGTACAAAACAGAAATTCCAACCCAAGAAAGGCAAGGCGTACATACCGCTTTGGAACAGCGTAAGCGAACGGAATGGCAAGCAATATTACTCCATCAATGAGAACTATCCCTATGTGAAGGAATTGCTCGGCGAATTGGACAAGTCGAAAGCCTCCAAGTTGAGAAAACTCCTAAAGTTGCTTGCGGAAACCATACCAGCCGAGAGCATTAGCTTCGAGGCTTCCAAGAGCGAAAGCAAGAAAATATCACCGCCTTATGAGGACACTCCCGATGAGCTGACCGCCATCAGGCAAGAACTCGTCGAGAGCTTCATGAGAAAAGGCATGAACCGTGAAGAGGCCGAAGAACAGGCTGAGTTCACACTGAATTTATAACAATGGCAGAAGAAATCGCAAACAAAATAAGTGCAATAGCCGAGCATTTATTACCCGAGCAGCCCACATACCAAGACATGGAGGATGTGGCAGAAAAATTATTGCCTCTATTCCCCGATATGCAGAAGGTGGAGATTGTAGCCATCATTTCTGCTGACCGAAAGATTTACCAGCTCCCCTCCACCATCATGCAGGACGAGGAGGAAGGTGCCGACTGGCTGACGGAGTTCCGAGCCAGAAGCGGATGTCCATTCCGCTTTTGGAACGACTACAAGAAAAGCCTGACCTTGCCAGCTCCTGCCATCTTGGAAATAGACCGTACGACCGACATCATGCTCAACAAGCTCGCCAACCCAAGTATGGAAGGCAACTGGTATCGTGCAGGATTGGTCGTGGGACACGTGCAGTCTGGTAAGACTGGCAATTTCGTGGGATTGGCTAACAAGGCTATGGACGTAGGCTACAAGATAATCTTGGTGTTGACAGGTATGTACAATGACCTCAGAAGCCAAACGCAATCACGCCTCGACAAGGGAGCTATCGGTCGTATCACCGATGTAGATGACCCAAACTTGCGAAAAGCCATCGGCGTGGGCAAGTACAAGAATCACCCCAACGTCATCAACTTGACTTCAAGCAAGCTGAAAGGCGATTTCGGTTCGCAGAAGATTAACATAGGCGGTGTACTAACCTCGCAAGACCCTACCATCATGGTCTGCAAGAAGAACTCCTCCATATTGAGCAGCATCCTTCGTATGTTCTCGCAGCATGGCGTGCCTGCCGACGATGGTTATCCTATCATACAAAACATACCGCTGTTTATCATCGACGATGAGGCAGACAGTGCCTCCATCAACACCGAATACAGCAAGGAAGACATATCCAAAATCAACTCGAAGATAAGAGCCATCCTCTCACTCTTCGAGCGTCGTTGTTATGTAGGCTATACCGCCACACCGTATGCCAACATCTTCATTGACCCAGAGTCTCCGCAGTTCAAGGAGTGCATTGAGGAAAGCGATGGGGCGAAATACCGTATCTGCCAAGACGACCTGTTCCCGAAGAATTTCATCATCAACCTCACAGCACCGAGCAACTATATCGGTCCTAACGTGTTGTTTGGCATACCTTCGTCGGTTGACGAGGAAGAAAAGCCAGAGTTGCCTATCATCGAGTACATCAAGGAGGGTGACTATTTGGAGGAGAACGTAAAAGGAAGAAAGAAGAAACTGTTGAAAGACTTGCCTCCATCGTTGATAGAAGCTATTAAGCACTTCTTCGTGAGTACTGCCTTGCGCAGGGCGAGAGGTCAGAAGGTGGCGCACAGCTCGATGCTCATCAACACCTCGCAGTACATCAAGAAGCAAGATGACGTATATCGCCTCGTCAACATCAAGGTGAATGAATATTGCGACTGCATCAGTGCCTTGGGCGACAACCCTTCTTTCGTGGCTGAACTGAAAAAGATATACACCGACAAGATAACTCCAAGCAACAAGACCATCTGCAAGGAATATCCCGACTGGGCATCAAGGCTCAAAATGGTGTCTTGGGAAGCAGTCAAGGCAGAGCTACCTACCGTGGCGGCAAAGGTGCGCAATGAGGTGAGAGTGATTCACTCCACTACCGACGAGGATGAGGACAAGAACACCACTCGCCTCGACTATGCCAAGTATGAGAACCACAAGCAAGAGATTTCCAATGGTCTCTACGTGATAGCCATCGGCGGAAACACGATGGCACGTGGAATCACTTTGGAGGGACTGGTTGTGAGCTATTTCTTCCGCACCAGCAATACCTTCGACACGTTGATGCAGATGGGCAGATGGTTTGGCTATCGTGATGGATACATAGATGCTTGTCGCCTATATATCGAGCGAGAGACGGCTGTCAACTTCCGTAATATCGCCGTAGCTACACAGCACATGCGTGATGATTTCGACGATATGAACTACCAAGGCATTAAGCCTAAGCAATACGGCATGAAGGTGATGCGATTTCCTGGAGTGCTGGAAGCCACGGCAAGAAACAAGTTTGGTGCAACGGTGCGTGGCTGGCTCTCGCTGAACAAAACCACCCTACAGGCTTACAAGTTGAAGAAAGACCCAAAGGTGGTGGAAGCCAACAAGCAAGCGTTGCTCGACTTCTTGGGAAGCCTTGGACATTCCGAGTTTTGCAAGCGTTTCGGTGTGCCATCCCATCACTACTCTTGGAAATGCACAGGCGAGCAAGTGGTAAATTTCATCAATGCATTCAAGACCTCTACCGAGCAGTTGAAGCCAGACTTGGTGACAGCCTACATGCAACGCCAGATGGCAAAGGGAAACTTGACGAACTGGACGGTGGTTTTGGCGAGTGTAAGCAGAGCCAACGCTAAATGGGCATTCGACACTGGGGTGGAAAGCTTGTTGGTAGGAGCGTCCACTCGTGGAAACAATGCCGACTCTGAGTATTACATCGCCAACAATGCTGCGGTCTCCGGTCCTACCTACGAATCGCTCGACCTGACGGACGAGGAATATCAAAAGGCATTGCAAATGTCGATAGAGAAGTGGGAAAAGGACAATGCAGAAGGAAAGACAAAGCGAAAGAAGCCTACACAACCTTACGCCAACTGCGCCAAGGCTGTGAGAAAGAGCACCAACGGCTTGCTTCTACTCTTCAACATGGACTTCAACGACAAAAAGAGTGACGTGTTCACCTATGTACTCAGTCTGCCACAAATCAAGGATGCCGACGAAGAAGCCATCCGCTATGAGTACAGAGGCAATTATAACGCTTTCAAATTAATCGAGGATGAAAAAGAATGAACTTATCAAACATATAGAACTCATTTGGGAGAACCTGAAGGATGAGGGTGTATCCACCATGATGAAGATGGATGAGAGCAAGGCTCCCATCTATCTGCGTGCCAATGACCAAACGGTTTCATTTCTATTAGCTGTAAGCATGGAGCGTGAGCTGGACATCAAGCAAAAGAAATACTACAACGTAAACATCGCCGTGGAGAAACTTTCGAGCGAGACCAAGGGGATTGTTGTCACATTGCTGAACCAAAGATTTCTCGACATTTTCTCCAAGATTGCAGCCGATGTCATCTCTGCCACCATGCCGATGGAGGCAGAATCGGAGGCTGTTTCCATCTTCACGTTGAAAATCAATAGTTGGCGCAACATCTTTAGCCGTGGACCTGTGCAGACACTCAGCACCGAGGAACAAGTGGGCCTATACGGTGAACTGGAGTTCATTAAGACCCTCCTAAACGAAAATTTCCCCACAAGCGAGGTGATTGACGCTTGGAAAGGAGCGGATGCGGAAGACAAGGATTTCCAATTCCAAAATATCGGCATCGAGGTGAAAAGTTCGCACAAGCAAGACAAACTGGTGAAGATTTCCAATATTCGCCAACTCGATGATGCTGGGTATGCGGAACTTTACTTGTACTACTATTCGTTTGCCAAGTCGAACGGAGAAACGAACACGCTACCTATGCAGATAGACGAGATTCGCTCCTTGTTGGTCGGCTCTCCCTATCTGGAGGAATTTGAGTCGAAGCTGCTCAATGTAGGATACAACGATTCAGACAAGGATTCCTACAAGGCAAGTTACGCCATGACCTACGAAGAGGCATACAAGATTGAGGACAAGTTTCCTAAGATTACGTCCATCAATGTGATGCAAGGCGTGCTTGATGCAAGCTATGTGGTGGATTTGAATATCTGCGACGATTCAGTAGTCACATATAATGATTTGATACAGAAAATAAAACTGATATAGAGAGTTTATGGCAGATTCTATAAAAAACTATTCCAAAGAGATAGCAGAAGAGGTATCGGAGCTGATGGATGAAATGGGTTCTCTACCACAGGCTTTCACTCGATACGTCATCGAAAAGATGAGCGAAAAGGCGAATCTTGGCGAGGGCGAGGCTTGCTATGCCGCCATTAGAAATGACAACAACAATAAAGTGTTGGGAGAAATCAATGGTTACTCAGTCAGCCTGAGTGGTGAGACTGTGACTTTGTTTTACGCCATCTACGAACCACAAGACGATGAAATCTATGCAGTTTCAGCCGACCAATACAAGAAAGCCATCAATCGCTTGCAAGGTTATTACAACGCTGCCGTGGCAGGACGCTGCAACGAGATGGAACCATCCGCTGATGATTACAAGATTTGCAAGTATATCTACGAGAACGAAGAGGACATCACCAATGTGCGCCTTTTCGTCTTGACCAACGGCTCCATCAAACGTGGTCTCAAAACTCCAGGGCAAAGAATCAGCGACAAGCTCGTTACCTTTGACAGCTGGGACATCAACTTGCTATGTAGCAACATGCACTCGGCTATAGACCACATGTCGGTAGATATAGACCTGCTTGATGATGGAGATTTCAAATATAGCATCCCATTCATAGAGTACCAAACACCTACGGAAAACTACAAGACATACATAGCCATGCTGTCAGGCGAGTTTCTGTATCGCTTGTACGAGCGATATAATACAGACCTGTTGCAAGCCAATGTGCGTTTCTTCAAGGGGAAGAAAGGTTGCAACAAGGGCATCTTTGAGACCTTGAAGGAGTGTCCGCATCGCTTCCTTGCCTACAACAATGGATTGACAGCCACGGCAAAGGAGGTATTGACCGAGTATAACGAGGACAAAAAGACAGGCGTACTGAAATACATAGAGAACTTCCAAATACTCAATGGTGGTCAAACGACTGCCAGCATCTATTATGCCAAGAAGGAAAATCCTTCTGTAGATTTGAGCGAGGTGTATGTGCAGATGAAGCTCGTCGTTTTGCAAGACAACATTGAGGAATTTCATCCCCTCATCACCAAGTACTCAAACACGCAGACCAAGGTGACAGCCTCCGACTATGGCTCAAACAATCCTTTCAACCATAGGTTACAAGAGTTGTCTCGCACCACGAAAGCTCCTGATGCCACCCACAGCGGAAAGATTTCCTACTGGTATTACGAGCGAGTGACAGGACAGTACGACCAAGACCTCAGCCGACAAGCTACCAAGGCAGACAAGGACAAGTTCAAGATAGAAAATCCTACCCAACAGAAGTTTGACAAATGCGTGTTGGGCAAGGTTTATACGGCATGGAAGCAACGCCCTGACATCTCCATCAATGGACCTCAGAAGTGCTACCAATCCTTCATCAAGGAGAACAAGGACATACTGCCAGACAACATCTTCTTTGAGGATTTCGTGGCGATGCTCATCATCTACCGATTCATGGAGAAAAAGAACCCTGTGTTCTTGGCTTATCACCAAGTGAAGGCACAGCTCACCATCTATACATTGGCGATGCTCTACTATGTGACCAATGGCAAATTGAGCCTCTATAAGATTTGGAAGAACCAAGGATTGTCTGACAATCTGAAAAACTTCATCAACAATCTTAGTCAACAGCTCTATGCCAAGTTGAGCGAAGCCCAACCTAACGGTACTACTTTCAGGGATTATTGCAAGTCTCAGAAAACTTGGGAAGCGACCAAGAAGTTTGTGCTGACACTCGACTTAAAGTCTATCGCCAATGATATGAAGGAAGAGGGGGAGGACGAAAAACGCAAACAGGTGTCTTCCGAAAGCAAACTGGAGAGCATTGAGCAACCTTCACGAAAGGCTCAAAGCGCACTGAGCAAGGAGAAAAATTCCGCAGCCCTCTTCAAGCGCATCCAAAACATAAATGATGAAGACTGGCACAAAATCAAGTTGCTGGTGAATCGTATATGCGACAAGGAAGAGGCAAATGCCGTCAAGAAGGTTGCTATGCAGAAAGACAAGAGCAAGCTGCCATACAAAAAACTTGTCGTAGTGTGCAATGTACTCGACAGGATAAACGAAAAATTTAAGGAAACAATAGGGAGGGAATTTTAGACATGACTAAGAGAAACAAGATGTGGACGCAAAGAGAGTTCTCTCATCCTGATTGTACCATCAGACTGGGCAGTCTGTTTAGTGGCATTGGAGCCATCGAGCACGCCTTGAAGCGTCTAGGCATCAAGACACAAATACAGTTTGCAAGCGACATCGAGCCAAACTGCAAGAAAAGTTATTTTGCCAATTACGACATCACGGAAGACCGTTGGTGTTCGGATGTTCACCTATTGGATGCAAGACCTTATCGCTACCAAGTCGATTTACTCGTGGGTGGTGCTCCTTGCCAGGCTTTCTCGCTTGTGGGTAAGCGACTGGGATTCGATGACACACGAGGTACATTGTTTCGTGAGTTCGCTCGCATCGTAAAAGAGTGCAAGCCCAAAGTGTTCATCTTCGAAAACGTGAGGGGAATGCTCAACCACAACAAGGGTATCACTTGGCAGGTCATCAAGAACACCTTCGAGGAAGACTTGAAGTATGATATTCACTTTCAAGTGCTCAACAGCCGTGACTATGGCATACCACAGAACCGTGAGCGACTGTTCTGCATCGGCTTCCGTAGAAAGACAGAGTTTGATTTCCCGAAGCCTATTGAACTGAAATACAAAATGTACGACTTCTTGCAAGACACCATCGACTCCGACTACTTCCTTGGTGACAAAGGCATCAAGTTCGTCACCTCGCACAAGAACCGCCAGAAGCGATACACGCAAATCAATGGCGAGATAGCCCTCTGCCAAAAGCGAAACCAAGAGTTCAACTGGCATGGTGACTTCGTATATCACCCATTGGCGCAAGGCGATGAGGCATACGACGAGTTTATCTTTGACGTGGATGATGTCGAGGAAAAATATTATCTCTCTGACAAGGTGAAGCAATACGTATTGTCAACAGGTACGAAGAACTTCCATACCAAGGTGGAGACCGACTTGGAGGTGGCTCGTCCATTGTTGCAGTCGATGCACAAGATGCACAGGGCTGGCATAGACAACTACGTAACCCACAAGGGGCGCATCAGAAAGCTCACCCCAAGGGAATGCCTTCGCCTAATGGGATTCAAGGATTGGTTTAAAATCGTCGTGCCAGACACGGCGATGTATATGCAAGCAGGCAATAGCATCGTGGTAGATGTACTTATCGCACTTCTCAAACAATTAGACATCACGAAGTATGGAATCGAAGAAAATCAATGAGCTGATGGCAAGTCGTGGCTACACGAAGCCGATAGGTGCCATCTTTTCCGACTGGGAATTTGTCAAGGACGAAATCCTGCTGCCGAATCGAAAGAGTGGTTCGGGTAACGGAACCGTGCATGTATATCTGATGGAAGACAATATGAACATCTTCCAAGAGTGCTTTCCTGAATACATACAAGCCGTTGGGAGTGGCAAGCCTGAGGCAAAAGACTTGTGTCCTCGCATCAAGCACTTTGTACTGACTGCCAATGTGCTTACTGTGGCTGGCATGGCATACGACCATTACCAACTTGATGACAGTTTGTTTGACTATCCTAACTACGTAAACGCCTTGTTGTCGCACGATGACAAGGGGATGATAACATTCGAGTCTCTCTTCAAGCTGTCCACCGACAACAGACCATACTTCAAGCAATTTGACAGAGAGGTGTTTGGCAAAATCATCCGCTATGTATTTGTACCCAAGAAGACTGCCTACAAGCTCTATCTCTTTGGAGATACGGCATACAGTAACTTCGCAGCATTTTGGGTGATAGGTCAGATACCTGATGATTCCTTTATCGTAGATATGGGCAGCTCTTCGAAAGTTTCCTTCAAGCCTCTCGGCATGGCTACTGAGACCAATACCTGCAAGCAAGAGGTATCTTCCAAGGACTTCACTCTTACCCAAGAGGAAGAGGCGCAGAAGAATGCCTACATGGGCTATTTGCGCAAGAAAGGAAAGTCGGAGAACACGGTTACGACTTATACCAATACACTTTGGAAGAAGTTGAGCAACTTGATTAGAGACTATTACAAATCAAACTTCCGCAACATCTTTGCCGTCAAAGATTGCTCTACGCTATTGAAGGTAGAGAATGACATTTGGAAGATTACCGAGATAAATGAGGCTGACAAGAAATCAAAGGGCAAGATGAAGATGGCTTTCTCTGAATATTCAGCCTTCGTACAGAGTGAACTGAGTGACGAAGAGTTGGTCAAGTCCCTCTTCGGTGGTAATGATACAGAGAATGCGTCCTTGATAATAGAACAAGTAGGTAAGAAACAGCAATATACCTCGCACATACCAGTCTATTCACTTCGTGCCGCTTGCGGAAGGTTTGAGGACGAGGAAAATGCCGAAATTGAGGGATGGATAGACGCAGAGAAAATCAATGTCAAGGCAAGTAAGGACTTGTTTGTTATCCATGCCAAGGGAGACTCTATGGAGCCTGAGATTCATGATGGCGACTTATGTGTCTTTCGTTGGTATGATGGGGGAAATCGACAAAACAGCATCGTGCTGACACAGCTTGCCTCCATCGACCCTGATTATGACGGTCTCTATACCATCAAGAAATATCATTGCGAGAACTCGTTCAACCCATACGGTCGTTCGCAAAATGCCAAGGTGGAGTTGCGCTCCTTGAATCCCAAGTACAAGACCATCACCCTGACGGCAGCCGACGAAAACGAGTCGAAGACAATAGGAATATTCCTCAAAACCCTATAACAAAAACAAAATTGGAAAGAGAACTCTTATACACAGAAAAGACATCTCTTCAAGATTTTCTCAAAGGAAATGCACTAAATCTTGAACTGCATCATCTTTACAAGCATTACTTGGCAAACAACAAGAAAGCCAGTATGTGTAAATGCACCGAGATAAAAGTGCTAAATGAAGTCTATAGACAATATGCCCTGTTGCACGGCTCCAAACCACGTACTTACACCACGCTCAAAATGGATATGTTGTACGTGAGGTATTGGTATGCTCGTTTGCAAAAGGAATTACAGAATGACGATGCCACGGAGTTCGTGGCGTGCCTATTGATGGGCATACTTTCCGTAGTGCCGACACTCTCCTCATTTGAGCGAGTTTTCTTGCGCTCTTTGCGTGAACATATCAAAGGTTGCCACTATTACGAGAAAGTACATTCAGCTATGATGGAGTTCAAGAAATGCTATGGTACTTTTGACATTAATGCTGACACAGCTACACAAGTTACGCCAAATGCAGAACATCTTGTTTCTTCTCAAAAGGCACAAGAGCAGCATCGCCCATCAATGGTGGCAAAATCTTCTGGTACTAACTCCATCCCTCTTGATGTGATAGCCGAAAGAATACTCTCATTGCCAAGCAAGGAACGTGGACAGATGTTCAAGGATTTGAACACTTTACTCGTGGGTACAGCTTGGGATGCCAAGGCTAAAGAGGTGCTGCGCCAAATCGCAAAGGAAGAAAAGGCGCACGAGGCAGAGCAAAGACGGCAACCAGTCATTCACCAGACAAGCATCGAGCATTTCACCAACCAATCAGGAGCTTCATACCTCGACTTCTCCGACAGCAACATTGACAGCCAAGCCTTGGCGGAGGTTATCGCCAAGCAGGGACTTTCTACATCCAAACTTGCTCCAAAACTTGAACATACAAATATTCAATAAGTCATGGCACAAATCAATCAATTCACGAATGAACAGGGAGCGCAGTTTATCGACAACTCTCACTCAATTATCACCGTCAGCCCTGAGGGAACCAAGATTAGCCAAACCTTTCATAGCGAAGAAAAGAAGAAAGGCGGTGCATCAGATACTTTCACTGGGAAGCCTTTTGGTGAGGATGCTCTTGATTCGGAAAGCGAAGGTGCGAACGCTGGCCAGCTTTCCAACCGCCAGGTGGTCATCATGATGGCAGGATTGCTCGACATCTCGCTCTCGCCCGATTTCACCAACCAGAAGCAGCTTGCCCAGTTTCTGAGCCGCCTCACGGGGCGCAGCAAGGAGAGCATCCGACAGACCATCATGCAGCTCGCCAAGGACGGCATCGAGACACCTCAGGCAAGAAAGGACTCCATCGTTGCCGCCGACGTGCTGGAGCCAGTGTGCAAGAGAGTGGCTGGCAGGTTGAGGAATGATGCGGAGGAATGAATGCCAATAGCGACTAAAGCAATGATAAAGTTGAAATATTATGGAAAATATTTTGATATTCCAACTAATTAGTGTAATTTTGCAGCGCAAACAATAATAAAATGAAGAAAGAAGATGAAGTCTCGCTATTCTTGAAGCGTTTTAAGGACAAGGCCAAGGTCTTCGGCGTAGTGTTCCGTGACGACAGAGGCAAGAACCAGCAAGCCCTCTTGGACTTGGAAATCACCGCCCTCAAGCGACTGGAAATCGTCATGAACCTGGAGGTGGGGGATTTCGTGGAAGGTCCCTTGGAAGACACGCTCAACAAGGTGGCAGACATGTGGGTGTTTGGAAAGAAAGTGAAATCGCAAGATGTGTATATCAAGATTTCGATGGGGTTCACTGGCAGCAGTGCCGTGTGCATCTCTTTCCATATCGCCGAGTACAAACTAACATATCAATTCAAGTAAACAATGATGAGAAGTCCATTTACAGGAGGAGAGGCAAGGCTGCACTCCGAGAGAAGAACCGCAGTCTTCAGAAAAGAGAAGTTCGAATATACTTTTCTCAGCTATCAGTGTGTAGATACAGGCGAATTGTTTACTACCACCGAGATGGATACCGCCAATACGATGCAGGTGTACAACCAGTATCGCACCAAGTATGGCATCCCTTTCGCCGACGAAATCAGAGGCATACGCAAGAAGTACGGACTGTCCGCCACCAAGATGTCGCAGATACTTGGTTTCGGCGAGAACCAGTATCGCCTGTACGAGAACGGCGACATGCCGAGCCTCACCAACGGCAGGATATTGAAGACCATTCAGGTGCCTACGGTGTTCGCCACCTTCGTGGAGGCTACCAAGAACGTGCTGAGTACGGAGGAATACGACAAGATTATGCTGTGCGTGGAGGAAGCCGAGGAGTCCGCTACCGATAAGATTATCAGGCAACTGGTGTTCACCACTGACGGTAGAACCCGATGGAACGGTTACGCCTTGCCTTCGATGAGCAAACTGAAGAATGCGATGCTCTTCTTCATCGAGAAGTTTGGCGGCGTGTTCGTCACCCAGATGAACAAGTTGCTCTTCTACGCCGACTTCCTTTCTTACCGCCGCAGGGGGATGGGCTTGACAGGCTTGGTGTTCAAGGCTGCACCATACGGACCTGTGCCTGAGCGTTGGGACAGGGTATATAGTCTGGTAGATGACATCGAGCAAGTGCCTATCGAAAGCAAGAACGGCAACAGCGGCAGCAAGTTGGTATCAACGTTGGAGTTTGACACGGCAAGCCTCAGCGAGGAAGAGCAGGGCTGTCTTGAAGCGGTGTATGAGGCTTTCAAGAACGACACGCCAAGCACCATCTCGGAAATCAGCCACAAGGAGTCGGCTTGGCTCGACAACATCGCAAGCCACGCTCGTATAGATTACGACTATGCTTTCTCGCTGAAAGCCTTGTAACCCTCTTTCGGGACTTTCGTGCCGTAATCAAAACTTTTCTACCTGTACGGTTGAAATTACCCAATACGCCCTGAAAGGGCAGAAGCTCCTAGCCC
>ERZ1031701.66-NODE-66-length-12341-cov-11.396223_pt1 | contig 12341 bp, 8 predicted proteins | sample MGYA00518737_ERZ1031701 | MGnify/ENA primary metagenome ERZ1031701 (study PRJEB33719, sample SAMN04261224) | wastewater metagenome | biome: rural village; feature: human; material: feces | host: Homo sapiens | place: El Salvador | collected 2013-01-07 ...
TTCTGTATACGTTTTGCAATAATTTCTGGCAGCTTCGTTGCTTCTGTAGTAATTGCCTTTTGCTTTGTCGCCTTCGCCCACTGTTGAGGCTATGATGAAGGCGGGTGAAACCGTATTGTCCTGCGACATATTGTTGTTGTCTAATTTTGGCTTGGCAAAGGTATATTGGCTGTAATTACTGTTCCTGGTATTGGCTACCTGAACAGTGTACAGTCGGTTTTTGATATCCTTTGTATGGTCAGAATTAACACTTTCTACATTCAGTGAATACACAGCAGGATATTTCCTGACGAGTACATCCTGGTATTTGCTGTGACCATTCTTGTTAAAGCCAATCTTAAACTTACAGTAAACGACGGTATTGTGCGATGGCTGGCCTCCTGTTTCTATTCTTATCCATCCTCTTTTATTGTCACATGTTTCACCTGAATATTTTGCGTCAGCTCCACCAAATTGTACCTCCAGAGTGCTGATTTCTCCAAACCTATTGATTTCATACCCGTTTTTATCAGAGGTGCTACATTCTTCTGCCGCAAACCATTGAATGCTTTCATCCAGCGATTTGTCTTTCATATCCAGCGTCGTAGGATATACCATCAGATAGCTTGCCTTATCTGCATCTACTTCAGTATTTTCTCCCGTAGTCCATTTGGTGATAGCCCATTTCAGATAGCCCAATTCTTCATCGTAATCAATGTTTATACTATCCTTGAGGCGCTTGATGTCTGCATTTACCGTATAGATGTAGTTGCGCTCCAGCTTCTTTTCTCCCTTTGGGTCACGAACGGGGATGGTCAGCTCTTTTTCCCTTGTATCATTCTTGCCATCCGTGCTTTTGAAAGCAATCTTTACGGCAATTTTCGGAGCATCCTCCTGGCTGGTCCAGGTGGTGGAGTAACTGTAGGTAGTTACAGAACACTTGTTGGCTTCTATTTTATCCACCGTGTTATCTGCGTTGTTGCTCACGATGTTTGGCTTAGTCGTCTGGCCTGCAAATACAGAAGTATTGGTATTGTAGTTGAGAAACTTCCACTTTACACTTGTGATATTGTAGCCGTTTACTGATGAAGAAAGATTCAGTTTGATCTTGGCCGCAGCTCTCACCAGTTCTACGGGAATATCCTGTATAGGGTCTTTGGTGATGATATACTGCCCCTTGGCACTCATCAGAAACTTCTTGTCTTTTGCCTGAGGATAGGGAAGCCAGATGTCTTCGTCCTGCTGGGTGGCGGTTTGCAACTCTTCAAGAGTCTTCTTGCTGAGGTCGGCTTTGGCTTTGGCATTGGCTACGGCGTAGTAGTTGTAGGAATGGTCTTCCTGCAGGTTGAGATTCACCTTCCAGTTGTCTTTGCCCAATACTTCTGCCTGGTTTTCTGCAGGACTTGAACTCTGGTAATTGATGCGGCATTCGCCGAATTCCGGCTCGAACATCTTGAAGTCAAGCTTTGACAAGGTCTTCTCATGAAGAGCGTCCTCATCATTTGCTCTTGACTTCTGCAGGTCGTTGACCATAGGAATCATGTTCAGCTGTTGTGCAGACGAGTTGCTTCCCAACTCGTCTTCAGCCGAGCATCCAGCTATGAGCAAACCTGCCGTCAGGGTCAAGATGCCTTTTGTGAATCTTATGTCTTTATATAACTTCTTCATGATGAATTTTGTTTCTGTTGTCTTTATAATACTTGTTCAAAGTGAATGTCTTTGCCCGCATCTTCTCCTGTGGTACATCCCTTCAGTTTGAAATCAGGATTGAGAACAAACCTTTCGTTTGGATTCTTGGTCAGGAACACATGCGCTCTTACGTTGTGTGGCTGAGCCATATCCAGTCGGTTCTTGGGCACTACATAGAAGTAGAGGGTTTTCACCGTTCCCTCTATGTTGAGGATGTAGCTTTCTATCTTATAGTTGTCGGCTGACTGTCCGTCTTTGAAACTGCCATCCGCATTACATTCTACGAATCCGAACAATGGGTTGTCTGTCTGGAGAATCCATGGCTTGCCTTTGGTGTCGATGTCCTTCAGTGTAATCTTCGGACCGCGTTGTGGCTGACCATAATATACCTTGTAGCCCCAACCAGTATCTTCACCACCCGGAAAAATCACTTCTGTCGATGCATCGATATAATCATACGTTCCTCCATCTTGCCATTCCTGAATGGTAGGAGTAACGGTGAGCGTGCCCATCTGTCCGTTGAGGAAATAGCCGTAAACTACCAGTTCTCTGTTTCTGATGGCATTTCCGTAAGAAGGAATATGGAAAGTTTCGCTCTTTTCGGTGGCACCACCATCTAATGAATAGTAGATGGTTCCCTGAATGGCTTTGTTGGTCTCACGGAGATAGCAGAGATCATGAGATATGATTCCTTCCTTATCAAAAGCATCCAGATATTCTTGGGCTGTCTGATTGCTCTTTTTGATGAATTCCATAGGATTATCCACCTCCCTGATATCTTTGTTCTCTACGCCAGCCAGATTCAGAGTGGTTTGTACATAAGTTGTACCAGCGTTGTTGTATTTCTTACTTGTAACGTCCTGGTTATAACCGTCCTCATCGTATTCAGCTTCGTCGGGGAAGATATAGCTGGCAGTAGGAATTGTATTGCCATTTACTTCTATTCTTGTTACCTTTACCTGGTTGGTGTTGGCATCAGAACCCGTTTTGCGGGCAAAGTAGAAGTGGAGCTTGGAAACAGCGCGAACCAGAGGAATCTTGATGCCTTTGGTTTTTGCTTCTGTTTCTGTTGTTCCAACATGATTCTCCACAGAAATGTTGGTGATGGCACGAGAGATAGGAAGACCGCTTGTTGGAACTTCCGTGTTCTGTGGATTGCCATTTTCCTGAATGCCAAAAGTAGAGTCAAAGCAGATATTCTGCAACTCCTTGCGGGTGATGCTGCTGAAATCCTTACCGTTCAACTTGCTTTCTATATTGGTACTTTCGGAATTCGCGAGGATGTAGAGGTCGATATTTTTCACCTCTTTACCTGCTATCTTTCTTAAGAAACGTAGCTGCAGATTGTAGCTGCTATTAATATCTTTCAATGCTTCTTCCTTATATGCGATAGGATTGGCATCTTCGTTTGTGCGAGATTGAAACACCCACACCTTGATGCTGTGAATGTCGCTCTCAGAGTTGGGGTCAGCTTTGCTCTCATTATTTGCGAGCACACCTTCCGTACGGCTTTCTCCAGCTCGGGTGCTGTTAGCCGAATTGCTAGAGAAGCTGAGGCTGATATATGCGTCATGATTCTCAGCGGTCCCTGTATCTTGGTTCTCTGAACAAGATGCCATGGCGCCTACCATGAGCAAGGCAGCTAGTGCCGTAAGTGTCTGGCGCATCATCTTGGTCAAAGTAGTTTTATAGCTAGTCATCTTTTTCTTTCTTTTACTTATACTTATAGTTGTTGTTGCTTTGGTGGAGTAGTATGGATAGTACTACTTCTTTTCCGAACCTCCCAGGTCTGCGTCCTGCAGGTTCATCACCCAGCCGTTCACTTTTATCTTGGCGTTGAGGCTGTAGTGGTCGCTGGTGTTGTCGCTTGGCACGTAGAAGGTGAGCACGTAGTGGTCTTGGCGGTCGAGGTATTCCTGCGAATCCCAATTCTTTTCGGCACGTTCGCCGCAGAGGGCGAGGAACCATGGCAGGGAGTGGTCGAAGATGACCTTGTTGTTGCGCTTGTCGGTGATGACGATGCGCTTGTCGTCATATTCGCTTCCGCTGCGGGTGGAAACCTGGTCGTCGTTGCGCTCGAACATTCGGGATGATGACAGGTCGTAAACCAGTGCCTTGTCTATCTTTTCGCCTTCCACCTCGGTTTCGCCGCTCTTGTTGGTTACCATCTTCTCGCTGAAGGGTACGTAGGTGATGGCTTTGTTCATCACCTTGTCGCCCTTATAGTCGAGCAGGGCAGCAGACCCCTTGATTCTTACGTCGAAGTTGTCGGGGGTAAAACCAGGCTGGTCGTTTTCGTATGGCAGCATCACGATGCGATAGGTTTTGGTACATTTCATCAGACTCAATTCTGATGTCACGTCCTTGCCTTCGTAGTTAAGGGATGTCTGTGCGGTATAGAGTGCAGAGAACTTTCTGTTGTTCTCGTAGTTCTCGCCTTCGTTCTTTCCCATCACCTCCTGCAGGTCGTCGATGGTTGATACGCCTGGAGTAAGCTGGGTGAAGGTGAATTCCATCTCGTCATCCTCGCCGTCAGCACGGGCAGAGATGTTCTGCTTGTCACGGGCCAGGCAGACGAAGGTGTACTTGCCTTCGTTGAGGTCGGTGATTTCCATTCTATGCCCGTTTTCAAACTTATCAGCCGACTCCACGTAGGTATCGAAATACTTTCCGTTCTTGTCGAACACATATACGTTGATGTTTTTTACCTCAGCCGAGAAAGCGTCTGCTTCCTTCACGTTGTAGGTATAGTCAAAACCGAGCGATATTTTGGGTGTAGGACAGCCCATCAGGTCGTCTTTCATGCAGGATGAAAGCGAGGTGAGTGCGATGGCTGAGATACAGACCGCTTTGCAACAGTTATGGGTGAAGAAATGTGCCATATTGTTATTGTTATTAATATTATTCTTTTACTTATACTTATACCTTATTATATATAGAGTGCCAGACTTGTGATGTTGGGTGACATCTGATGGTCTTGGCATCATCATTTTCTGCTAGAAGTGGTGCCTGGTGAAGAATCTTTCTTCCTGTAAGCACGGTGTGAGTCCCGTCATTTTGTTGACGGCATGGGGTGGGGTGATGTCGTTTTTAGGTAATCTCTCGGAGGAATTGGGTCCTCCGAGAGATTGGAGTTATTTTATTTCAAGCGATATGATAATTCCTGATTCCAGGAATTCTTTGTTGTTATGAAATCGTATTGGAATCCGGAATGGGATTACTTCAGTTCAACTGGCTGCTCGCTTACTACCCACTGATTAACAGTAACAGTGCACTGCATGTAGTAGTTAGGCTTCTTGTCGTCTGGTGTAGGACCGTTTGGAACGTCTCTACCGAGGTCGTAAACTGCATTTACATTCATCTTGTAGATGCTGTTACGGAGGATAGAGTAGAGGCCAGTTGATGCGAACTTGTAAGATTGGTCATCCAAAGCTACGCGGTAATACATCAAACCCTGCTCATATACATCGATGTTGTACTTCTGGCGGAATGTAGCCAATGTATTTTCGTCTTTCAGTTTGCCATTCTCGTCCTTGATTATCTTAACAGCCTCTGCTGGGTCAATCTTAGCATCTGTATCTGCGTTAACAAATGGATATTCTACAGAAGGGTCATCATAGATCTGCTTGAGAGAAGTATAGATCTTGCCATCATAACGATAGAATGTACCATCCTCGAAATCCTTATCTGATGTAGTGGTAAGGTTTGCCTTGTAGCAGAGATACAATGCTGTAGCATTTTTAAGGGTAGCTGTTGAATTCTCCAAAATATAGGTTGAAGTAGCAGAACCAAAGTTAACCAAGCTACCATTGTTGTTGTACTTGTCACCATAAGTATTATAGTCAAGAACATAAGTACCTGCTGGAGCAGAGAAATTTTTGTACTCGCTATCCCACTTCTGCATTACGTTAGTCTTGGTGTTCAAGTTAGAAACGGCATAGTTCTGGTATGCAATGTTCTCAACCAAATCAAGATTCTTTGTTGCAGGAGCGTTGTCGCCTGTACCAGTTGTAATATTTTTTGCGTTAGCTGCGTTAGGCGCATCGATACGGGCTGCAGCACGGTCCAAGTAGATATTCTCGCACTTAGCTGGGTTTGTGGCTGTCTTGTTAGCACTTGTGAATGTTACAGTAGCAGCATCGCCACCCAAATGACGCTGTGCATCATTCTGGTTGAACATTACGAAAGAACCAGCTTTAGCCAAGTCAAGGCTGATAGAAGTTGGATCATTTTTAGCGAAGGTGTATGTGCCTGTAAACTCGTCTTCAATAGGTGTATTTGAAGTCTTTTCACCTGCGAGGAAATATACGTGATATGCCTTGCCTTCAGTAACACCATTTACAGAAACCTTGATAGCATTTGTGATACCAGTGTTCTGCTTATCAGAAGTCTTCTGCTGCCAATCAGCTTCGGTAATCTGCTTCTTGAAAATACACTTGCCGCCATCATAAAGGTAGAAGGTACCTGTTGTAATCTTAGCCTCATCTTCAGTAGCCTCATTTGTGGTACGATCATTCTGACTAGTTCTTGTGCCATTCGCCTTTGGAGTCTGAATAGACAAAGTCATGTAGAAATCCTCTACCTTACCCTGACCAGCGTTGTCACCAGCCAAATCATCATTACTGCTGCAGCTAGTGAAAGACAAAGCTGCGGCTGAAACCAAGCTCATTACGAGCAAATTCATTTTTTTCATAATCTTGTTACTTATTACTTTAGTTAAAACTATATTTATTAATACTTTCTTTACTTATTCTTTTCTTTATTTCGTTCTTTCTATTCCAGAACCTTGTTTACCTTGTCCAGGTTTTCCTGGGCTTTCTTCAAGCCACCCTTTACTGCCTTCTCGAAAAATTCCTTGGCAGCCTGGTAATCCTCTTTCTGGACTGCGAGGCAACCGCGGGCGTTGTTGGCTTCTGGGGTATCGCCCACCTTCTTCAGATATTTCTCTGCACTCACCTTGTCACCACGCTCTATGGCGATGTAGGCAGCGTTGAGGTTGGCAAGCTTGTCTTCTGGAAACAGCTTTACGGCAGTCTCGAATACATTGTTGTATTCCTCGCTTCCCTTAGGCAAACTGTTGGCTACCATGTACATCTCCTGAAGAGAAAGCTTCTGCGGACGGGTCTTGATAACCTTCTTAGCCTCTTCCAGGTTGAATGCCTTTACGTCATATTCTATGGTGTAGTCGGTGCGGCGCAAGCCTGGCCAAACGTTCTGCAACAGGAAGCGGTGAGCCGCTGGAGCCTTTCTCTTCAAAGCCTTCTCCTTTGCATCAGGCTGCAAACTGCTGTTGATGATGCTGAGGGCTATGTCCTTTTGAGGAATATCGTTGTGGGCGATGTATTCTGCCGTTCCTTCCCAGTCTTCTGCGGTAGCTGCTACCTTGATCAGCTTCTGGTCGATAGGATAAACCGACGTGAGATAATCTTTCAGCGCTTGCGTTCTGTTGCGTGAAAGCTTGTCGTTGTTGGCATATCCACCATCAGGAGAAGCATAACCGTGAAGGGTGATCTGGGTGATGGTAACATCCGAATCGTTCTTCACCAGCTCCAGGGTTTCAATCATCTTAGCCAATTCCTTGGCGTTGTTGCCCAGGTTTACCACGATGTCCCACTTGTTCACCCTGAAGTTGAGTCGTGCCGAACCGTTTTCCTGTCTTATCTTCACGGCTTCCGCCTTAGGCTGCTGGTAAGCGTAGAAGAGTTTCTGAGGCGTGCTGAGGATATTGCCAGCCGGAAGCAGACCTTCTGCCAGGATTACCTGGTTGCATCCGCAGGTATCGTTGCCGATAACCAGTTGCGAGTTGCTCATCCAATCCTGAAACGGAGTGGTATATATATAATGTAGAGTCTGTTTTTTCTTGTTCTGTCGCTGCTCCACGATGAGCGGGTTCTTGGAGGCAGTAGCATTGTTGCGCTGATAATAGATGTATCTTTTGCGTCCCATCACCTCAACAGCTGGCAGTTTCAGGGTGTCCTCATCGTTCACAATCATGGGGGTATAGATGAGTCCACGGTTGCTGCCCAGGATGATGTCGTCGAGCTTGAAGTCCATCTTCACGTTCACGTCGTCTCCATCTCTCTTCACTTCTTTCTTCGAAATCTTCAGCTTTCCGGCTGTCTCTTTCTTCTCAGCTTTCTCTTTCTTTTCTTTTTTCTCTGCTGAGGCTATAGACTTGCTTTCTGCTGAGGCTGTGAGCGATAACAGCAGGAGGGCAGCACCCAGTGTACTATAGAAGTTATATTTTGTATTCATGAATTGTTTCCTTTCCAAATGAATGATCAAATGAATAATAATGTATAAATATACAATTTAAATAGGTATGTCCGTATGGGGGCGATTAGAACACATAGACGAGGTTGAGCGCCGCCTTGGTTGGTCCCACATAGTGGTGACTCTTGTCGTCTTCCAGTTTTTCGCCGCATTCCGCACATTCAAACTTGTCTGAACGGCTGTAGGTGTAACCCAGTCCCAGTTCAGCCTCGAAGTTCCAGTGCTTGGAAAGGGTCCAGGCATATCCGTATGCCACTCCTGCTCCAACGAACCATCCTTCGTAGCGATAATCTTTCAGTTTGGAAAAGTCTGTTCCTAATAACTTGAAATCAGCATTCACGTTACCGATGTTGTAGGATCCTGCAATAGCATGGAATCCCACAAAATGTCCCATCATCTTGTTGCAGAACCAGTATCTTGCTTCTGGCTGCACAAGCCAATGTTTCCATTTCCTGTTATTAGAAAATGTCCAAGGATTGTAGTTGCCTGCTACATCCAAGGTCCACTTGGGGGTGAGTGCGAACTCTACTCCCAAGTTTATGGTGCTGGTCGCATCATAAAGAAGGTTGGTTTTCACCGCAACCTTTTGGGCTGATGCATCGAGTGTTAAGAAGCACAGTGCAATCATCAGTGCCATTTTAATCCTTTTCATCATCTTTTTCTTATACTTTATATACTTAATACAATATCTTTTTATCTACCGGTTTACAACTAATACATAAGAAATCTAATATCCATTCCCTTCCTGTTAATCTACTTTGTCTTTACTTTCAATTTACTTTTCAGTTAGGAATCTTACATTCTCGTATTAAAAACCTTGCAGCTGAGTTCCTGGCTCAGCGCATCATCTTTTTTCGGCTGCAAAATTATAAAGAAAAGCAATACCATGCAAGTTTTTTAGCACTGAAAAATACTGAAAAGTGCCTTTTTTAATTAAAAACAACACTGAAAACTACTTAAAGTTGTTAATTCCGGCATTTTTTCATCATCTTCTCATCACTATTTCTAATTATTTTTGTAAATTTGCAGCCGTTATCAGTTAGATGGAAATTCTAGCATTTTGCTGTTGAAAAGCCAGCTGTTGATATGAAAATATAAGCTAAAAGATAGAATTTATAAGTAAACAATGGAACCAAAACTTAACTTAATGAAGGCAATTTTAGGCTTGGAGCATTACTTTTGCCCCAAGTATTGTGGTATCGTAGACCGCAGAAGAGTGATAGGCTATCTACTTTTCTCGGTTTCCGAGGTACTTATTATTTTGTACCATTTTATCCTTATCCTCCGATTAGGAGAACCTCATGGGGTGGTGGCTGATGTGGTGAATGCCGTTTTGTTTGCCAGTCTGCAGCTGGCAATTTGGACCAAGAAACTTACTTTTACCAAGGGTCTCACCTTTTTATATATATTGGCTTTTGCCAAATTGGCTGCCAATTGTATACTTTCCTCTGTGTTTGGCGAGTTGCCCGACGAGTTGAGTAGCATCAGCAATGTGTTTCTGCTGTTCCTGCTGGTATTGATGGCGTTGACGCAACTGATGTATAAGACCGCATTGGCTCTTATAGCCGGCTTGGTTCCGATGGTTGTCTTCTATTTCATAGAGCATCCTGCTGTTACATCCTTCTTCGGGATGAAGGCATTCTTCGTGGGTTTTGTGATGATCATCTATGTGTATATCTATAATACGAACTATGTGCTGAAGGGGCTTCGCCAGCCTCAGAAGGTTACTCACGTAGAGAGAAAGGCGCTGGATATGCTTGCCAAATTGAAGGAAAAGGATAATGATAATGCCGGAAATCTGATGGAAAGGCTGAATCCGGAATTGCGCCAGAACATTATCAATAATGCTTCGGAGCACCTGAAAAAGGAGGAACTGAATAATCTGATGTGGGATGAACTGTGTGCTGATTTGACCAATAGTGAAATACAGATCTGCAAGCTGGTGTTGCAGGATAAGAGCTTGAAGGAAATCTGCATCCTGCTTGATAAGACTGAATCCAACATCACAAGCCAGCGCAGCCATATCCGAAAGAAACTGAATATGGATCGTAAGGATGATTTAAAGCGCACCCTGGAATTGCGATTTGCGGAAATCAGAAAGAAAAAAGGTAATACTAGTTTATAGTTAAAAGTTTATAGTTTATAGCAGAATGTTGAAAACTTGCATAATTATGCGTTTTCCTGCCTTGCTATCAACTATAAACTATCAACTATAAACTAAATATCAATCTTCCATTCTCAGGAATGCTTTAGGAAGATACTGTATCAGATCGCTGGCGATGAGGCTCTCTTTGCCGATATCCTTGATGGCTAGGTCGCCTGCCAATCCGTGCAGATGCATACCGATTCGGCAGGCGTCTGCCTGGTTATAGCCGCGTGAAAGAAGCGAGGTGATGATACCCGTCAATACATCGCCGCTGCCGGCTGTAGCCATGCCGCTGTTGCCGGTGGAGCAGAACTCCACCTTTCCGTTAGGATGGCAAAGGGCTGAGTAATGACCCTTTAATATAATGTAGCCTTGCAGGCGCTCTGCCAGTTCGATGGCCTTGTCAAGGCGCTCCATGCAGTTGCTGCTGGTGTTGCCAGCCAATCTGTCCAGTTCTCTTGGATGAGGAGTGAAGATGATGTCCTTAGGCAACTGCTGCATCCAGGCACGATGACTCGCCAGGATGTTGAGTGCATCAGCATCTACCACCGTAGGACAGGTGGATCTTCTCAGCTGGGCTATCAGGGCGATGGCGGTGGATTCGTTGGTGCCCAGACCCGGACCTATGCCCATGGCGCTATAGTAGTCGGTGTCCACCGGTTCGCTGAAGATGGTTTCCTCAGAATCCATCTGGAGCACCGCTTCCGGCACGCTTATCTGCATAATCTCGTAGTTGCGCTTCGGCGTATGGGTAATCACCTTTCCGGTTCCCGCTCTCAGACACGCCTTGGTAGCCAGCACGGACGCACCGCTCATGCCGTAGCTTCCGGCTATAATCAAAGCCGTGCCCATGGTTCCCTTGTGGGCAAAGTCGCCACGGGGCTTCATCAGCAGGCGGATGTCGTTCTCTTCGAGAATACTGAATTTGCTTTCCGTCTTCTGGATGAATTCCGGCGAGAGTCGGATATCCAATACCTTCAGTCTTCCCAGGTATATCTGGTTGTCTGCCAGCATCATCGCCAGCTTCTTCTGCTGCAAGGTCAGCGTCAGGTCGGCACGGATGATGTTGGCTGCGATGTTGTAGGTGTTGTCTTCCGCCATCAGACCCGATGGCAGGTCGATGCTCACCACCTTGGCGGCACTCTGGTTGATGTATTTTACCAGGGATGCAAAACCGCCTGCCAGCGGTTTGTTCAAGCCGCTGCCAAAGAGACCATCTACTACGAGCATGCCGGCTTCCAGCTGCGGAGGGTCGAAGTTGACGGTGACCTCAGTAAACTGCTTGGCGCGTTTGCTCTCGATGAGTCGCTTCTTGTTGCTGGCACAGTCGGCAGAGAGCTTGTTGTGGATGTTAAACAAGAAAACGTTAACCTGATAACCATCTTCTCCCAACATTCTTGCCACGGCAAGCGCATCGCCTCCGTTGTTGCCTGGTCCTGCGAAAACGACCACCGGAGTACGGTTAGACCATTCCTCCTCGATGGCACGCGTCAGCGCCTTAGCAGCACGTTCCATGAGGTTGAGCGAAGTGATTGGTTCATGCTCAATGGTGTATTTATCCAACTCATGTATCTGAGTACTAGTGAAAATCTTCATGTCTTTGTCCGATTATCTGATTATTTTCATGCAAAAGTACTAAAAAAAGTCGATGAAAGCATGAAGTTTCACGATTTTTTCGTAATTTTGCAGAAAATATTATATAATATGACTATGAGCATAGTAAAAATTAAGGATAAGACCTTCAAAACCTCCATTCCAGAGGCCGAAATACTCAAGAAGGTTCAGGTCGTAGCAGACCGTCTGAACAAGGACTATGAAGGCAAGACCCCCGTGTTCTTGGCAGTATTGAACGGCGCATTTATCTTCGCAGCCGACTTGATGCGAATGATCACTGTGCCAAGCGAGATTTCATTCGTGAAGTATGCTTCTTACGAGGGCACTTCCTCTACGGGCAGCATGAAGACCCTGATGGGTTTGAACCAGGATTTGGCAGGTCGCCACGTGGTTATTGTTGAGGACATCGTAGATTCCGGTTTCACCATGGCTCACATGATAGAAGACCTGAAGAAGATGAACCCAGCCAGTGTTGAGGTTTGTTCCCTCCTCGTGAAGCCAGGCAACCTGAAGGTTGACCTTGATATCAACTATGCAGTTATGGAAATCCCTAACGATTTCATCGTGGGATATGGATTAGATTACGACCAAGAAGGCAGAAACCTCCGCGACATCTACACCATTGTAGAAGAATAGGGGG
>ERZ1031701.76-NODE-76-length-11963-cov-9.789301_pt1 | contig 11963 bp, 14 predicted proteins | sample MGYA00518737_ERZ1031701 | MGnify/ENA primary metagenome ERZ1031701 (study PRJEB33719, sample SAMN04261224) | wastewater metagenome | biome: rural village; feature: human; material: feces | host: Homo sapiens | place: El Salvador | collected 2013-01-07 ...
TGATCCGTAATATACTTGCCCTTCGCTGGGAAAGCTACCATCTTATAACCAACGGTGAATGTGACCGCCACCATTGTATTTATACATCAAGGTCGGTCTATAAATGGTTATAAGATGGCTATTATGCTGAATTCAATTTTAATTAGTGATGCGCAGGTGAGACCTGCAGGCATCAACGTAAACGAGGGCATCCATACCCTCAAGTGTGCAATCAAGCGTGAGGCTAAGCGTCTCATGGCTACCAAGAGCGAGACCTTCAGCTGTCTCTGCGGTGAGAGCGTCACCTATGGTGATGTGGCTATCACTATGCTAGGCATAGCTGCATTTGTGGCTGTCATGTTCGTTGGTGGATTTCTATTCGGAGGGGAGGTGATGTAGTTATGGAGGAGAATAAAAAGAATATCAATGACTTCATTGCCGATGTCGTTAAGTGTGATGGCATCCCTGAAGGAGAAGGTCACATGCAGTATATCGATATGATAAGTAAAGCGCTGAGTGCTTGGGCAGACTGCAATGAAAATAGAGGATGTATCCTCATAGCAGTCGGAGAATCTAAAGTGGAGAACGGCTATCCTGAAGGCATGTTGACCAATTCTGCTTTCGGATTTGATGGAAACAGACATAAGCTTGTGGGCTTCTTAAGCGTACTTATGGAGCAAGATGAGAATTTCCGTAAATTGCTTTACTTAGCTCTTATGCTTAATAAAATGAAGAAATAAGCATGAAACCGAAAAATGTAATTGACCTCCACAAGAAGAGGCATAGAGTATATAAGGCGCTCGTCAATAGATACCTGGAGCTGGATTCTTACTACGTGCAGTTGTGGAACAATCTCGAAGTCTTACGAAGCGCAGCCAATCTGGTAACGGTTGCTGAAGTGAGAAACTATCTGTTTGACGCTATCAAGAGATTGGAAGCCATAGCTCTGAGAGTCTGCCGCCAGCGAGATAAATATGATCTGTGGGCAGCCAAGATTTTCGAATCTTGCAATCTGATGTATTCAGCCTACGGACGAGTATATTCACCGGAAGAAGAATTTCCTTATAATGAAGAATGATTATGGAGAATGAAGATTATAACATCGATGCGTTCGGGACAGAATTACTCGACGCATACTTCAAGTTCCGTTCCAACCTGCCCATGAAGGATGAGGAGACCGGACTTGAATACAAGAAGAGTTTCAAGACCTCGCAGGATATCATCAGCGAGCTGAACTGTATGGGAGGCGTATCATACGCCTGCGTGAGTGACTACATGAAGAGTCACGGCTATGTCATCGCTACGCAACCGGACGGAAGCGTAGCCTGGGCAATCTGGGAAAGAGTTCTTATCGTCAAATAGTTTATTTGCTAGATTTCATCTAGCTGTTTTTGAAGCGGATGGTTGCTCGGGAGAGTGGCCATCCGTATTTTTATTTTGGCAATTGCCAAAGTATCTTTGCACTAAAAAAGATAATATGACCATCAATTCACTACCATCGGGCAAGGTGTTCCTGGAGAACATACCCGATATCATCATTCTCACAGCCAAGACGAGGCTGGCCGTAACCATCGCACTCGCAGACAAGACCATATACGAGGAATATCTGTACCCTGCAGATGGCGAGGTGGTTGTCTCCGACCTGGCAGACATCTTCCGTCCTTACGCACGCCAGCAGCTTGCCGTGTCGGCTACCATCACCATCAGGGAGCAGACCGTGGAGGGCGAGACAGAGACCGATGTGGCTACCAAGCAGGCGAGCCTGCAGGTGCTCTACACCTCCGTGGACATCGTGGGCGTAAATTGCGAGAGCTTCCTCGACAATCATTTCCTCACCCTGCTGCAGGAGTGCAAGCGCACCGCTATCGGGCGCCTCGAATATCTCCACTACCTCGGTACCGGCAAGGCTACCGTGACGGCATACTACAGGCAGCATGCCGCTGATGGCAGCGAGGAGACCCGCACATTCACCGCTACTGCAGTAGCAGGCAATGACATCTACACGACCATCGACGTTTCTCCATCCCGCTTCACCGCTGATGCTCTCGACCTGCTCTACTACGAGGTAGAGGCAGGCAAGCGCCTCATGAGGTTCATCATCGACCCATCGCAGCCAGACTGCGCTCCTTGCCTCCTCTTCACCAATTCGTTCGGGTGTCAGGAACTCATCTACTGCGAGGGCAAGCACGAGGTGAATCCGGAATATACCAGGGATGCTGCCTACATAGGCGGTCTGAAGACCAACTATCGCATCACCGAGCAGCGCAACTTCAATGCTGATACCGGCTATCTGAGCCGCGATATGGCAAACTGGGCAGAAGACCTCTTCCGTTCCGACGAGGTCTATATCGTCAACTTCGTGGATGGCAATCCGGTGGTGGGCAAGCGCATCACCATCAACTCGTCAACGTCCAAGAATGACAACCTGCACGACACCCTTCCGCGCTTCACCTTCAGCTACGTCTATGCGCAGCGCCAGCACAACGTACTGGACCTGCAGAGAGGTGGCAGAATATTCGACAACACCTTCGACAATACGTTCAACTGATGGCCAAGAATGCATATCATATCAATGATGTCTGTCTCCTCCTCGACAAGGCGATGGCAGACGAAGCTGCCGTCAACCTGAAGGCGTGGACATCAGACGGCAGGGTCATCGACTACAGCGGATGGCTGGTGAAGGGTGGCAGCTGGCGAGGTGGATTCCATCGCCTGGTAAACCCGGCAAATGGAGAGGTTCGCACGGTACCGGACATTTATATTTTCAACTTTTTAGGTAAACCAGTATTTCTATGAGCAATAAATATCAGATGCAACAGATAGGTGGCAATGCCACCGTCTCCCGATATGCCGTAGTGGCAGAGGGAGTATCGGAAGTGACCAATGCGGCAACCATCGAGCAGCAGTATGGCAGAGACACCAGTTTCCTCGGATCAGGAGAGATTGGTGATGCTACCTTCCGGGCTATTGAGGTGGGAGGCAGGTCATACGAGTATGTCAACTATGGAGATGATGACAACATTCCATATCTCCTGCAGCAGCTCCTTCGCAAGAACATGGTTGCGCAGCGGGCTATGGCGTTCAATGTCCAGTGCTGCTACGGCCAGGGTCTCCGATTCATCGACCGGGAGACCAAGCAGGACGTGGCAGACGAGGAGATCCGCAAGTTCTGCCTGAGCAACAGCATTCACGAAGTGTTCATGCAGCAGGCTACCGACATGAAGTTCTTCGCCTGGTCTGTGGAAGTCATCATCCTCTCTCGAGACCATAAGCGCATCGTCAATATCCGACACAAGGACGTGTCCTATTGCCGACTGCAGCGACCGAACAAGAACGATCGCATCGAAAACGTCTTCTTCGGAGATTTCAGCCATTTTCAGCAGGATCTCGAAGCAGAGGTCATTCCGCTCCTGGATCTCTACGACCCTCTGGGCGACCTCCTGGCACGCATGGGCAAGGCGCCAGACCCTTACACGGGCATCCGTGGCAAGGCTCCAAAGGATGGTACCAACTGCAAGTTCGCCATCATCAGCCGAATGCCTACACCAGGCATGCAGTACTATCCGATACCATACTATGCCAGCATCTTCGATGATGCCTGGTATGATATATACAGACTCATCGGCATAGGCAAACGCTACATGATCAAGAACACGTCTGCTCCTCGCATACAGATAGAGGTGCATCGCGACTACTGGGATGAGCTCTGCAACAACGAGGGCATCATAGAGCCGGAAAAGCGCAAGGCGCGCATCCTGCAGGAGAAGGAGAACATCATCAATTTCGTCTGCGGTCCGGAGAATGCCGGCAAGGCACTCATCACCGGCTATTATCTTGATCCGAACGGCAAGGAGCAGCGCATGGTGCGCATCATCAACCTCTCGGAGGGCAACAAGAAGGAAGGTGGAGACTGGGCTGAGGACATGAGTGAGGCTTCCAATGCGCTCTGCTTCGCACTCGGCTGCCATCCGAACCTGATTGGAGCGACACCTGGCAAGAGCCAGATGAACAATTCCGGCTCAGACAAGCGAGAACTCTTCATCATGAAGCAGAGTCTCGAGAAGGCATCACACGACATTATGGCCAAGCCTTGGCACGTCATCCTTCACTACAATCTGTGGGCAGACAAGAATATCACGGTCGATGTTCCGATGATCGAGCTGACAACACTCGACAAGAACAAAGACCAGCAGACATCAATCGTAAACAACAATGGCAATGAGAATACAGATAACTAAAGAAGACTTCGAACAGAGCATCCTCGTAGCGACAAGTTCGCACTCAGAGGTATTCGAGTCTGTCGAGCCTCATTTCGTAGAGGCTTACAACATGATTCAGCAGCGCTTCCTCGGCTACGTGGGCGAGGAAGCGCTGGAGACCAGTGAGCGGTTATCGGCTGCAGTAGTCAAGGCAGTGTGTCTTTCTGCATTCCTCGAAGTAGTCCGCCATCTCGACCTGGTACTCACCCCTACCGGCTTCGGAGTAGTTGCCAACAACGAGGTCTCTCCTGCATCATCTGCGAGAGTAGAGGCGCTGGTGGAGCAGTGTAGGGTAGCATACCTGAAGGCAGAGGGCGAGATGATTACCTGGTTGTCTGCTACATCAGGGTGGGGGAGCAGCCTGCAGGCGAAGATGTGCCTGCCGCTTCTCGTCTTCAGCATCGGGCAGTATGGCTTCCAGGTGAAGCAGGAACTGTCATCGAAGCAGTGGAATGAGAAGCTGGCATCGCTCTGCGAAGCTGATGCGGTGATGCGCAAGCTCATTTCTGACGAGCAGATGGATGATCTGCTAGAGATGGAGCGGGGAGCCAAGGCCAAGGATGACACCGCTGTAGAACTCATCTTCAAGGTGCGCAGATGCATGATCTTCCAGGCTGAGGGCCTGCTGACAGCCTTCTCTACAGAACGTGGCCGTCTGCTCAGATACCTCGATGACAACATCGATAAATTTCAATTATATGCGGATTCATCGGCATATAAGGCTAATCACTTCAAAGAATATCAGAATGGAAAAGAGAAACCTGCCTTCGTATTCAATTCGTGACGGCAAACGAGTCTTCGAATTCTCTGCTCCCAGTTCGTGGGAGGAGCTGCAGGGGGATGAGCAGCGCTATATCCTCACAATAATGACTCTGTTCCCAGATCAGACGGTAGCGAAATGCTACATACTCGGAAGATTCTGCAGCATCAAGGTGCTGAAGCATACCAGAACAGGCTGGAAGTGCAGCGTTCTCTGTCTAGCTAAAAATGGCAAAAAAAAGCGGGAAGTGCTATATCTGAGCGAGGGCGAAATCCTCTCTCTCCTCAAAAACTTCGATTTCATCGAAGATTACACCTATTATCTGCCGCTCGATACGTGTGCCGGCCTCTATGCCGTAGAACGGCTCATCAGAGACGTCACCTTCTTCGATTATCTGCAGCTTGAGAAGAACTACCAGCTGTATCTTATCCACAAGGACGACAAGTTCCTGAAGAAGATGGGGTGGATTCTATACCGGAATGAATCCGGAGAATCCGATGAAACCGCCATTTTTCAGTCTTATGAGCTTCTGAATGTCTTCATGTGGTTCTCCTCCGTCAAGGGTTACCTGGCAGAGAACTTCCCTCACTTCTTCAAGCCAGCGAAGGAAGGCGGAGAGCTGAAGCAGGAGGACCTGATGCCTGCAATGCAGGCGCAGATCCGCGCTCTCACCGATGGTGACATCACCAAGCAGCAGGCAGTCTATGACTCCCTTTGCTGGGATGCGCTCTCCGAGCTTGATAACAAGGCGAGAGAGGCGGAGGAGTTCAAGGCAAGAACCAGTAAATAATACACTATGACAGATAAAATATTCGATTCCATCGCATATTTCAAGCGATTGTGCGAGGAGAACAAGACCTGCAGGGCTTATAATTTTGTCGCAACTACCTGCTCGGGACCCGACTCCGTGCAGGGCGTGATGCAGCAGTTCCGCAAGGCAGCGAACTTCATCATGGTCTCAGACACCGTTGACAGCAATACGCATTCAGCCGGTGAAGGATTTTTCGACCGCAACGTCTATACGGTGTGGATCCTCGCTGCATACAAGCGAGACGACATGGAGGACAGAGAGGCGAAGCTGAATCTCTGCAGATACATCTTCCGTCAGTTCATCAGCCGAATGCTTCACGACAAGTATCGGGAGGAATTCGAGGGTCAGCTGGAGTTCCTGGATCTCCGCCAGATTTATTCGAGCGAGCTGGGCAGATACAGCCTGAATGGAGTCACAGGACTCTACTTCATGATGAACTCAGACGAGCCTATCGATGTACAATATGATGAGAGCTTATGGCAGACCAGTCAGCATTAGATGAGCTGCTCAAATACGAGCAGGGGTGGACCGACAATATGGGTGACTATTGGCGCGAGCGCATGGAGCGCTTGCGTACCATAGACACCGGTGCGCTCTATGCGAGCATCAAGGGACATCTGGAGCAAGGATCCGTGACGACTATTGAACACAAGTTCCTGCAGTATGGTATCTACGTGGCAGCAGGTATAGGACCTGCTCACGTCTGGGAGAAGTGGACAAAAGCGCAGGGAGGCGAGAAGATTGCCCGAGTCAACGAGGGTGACCTGGAATTCCTAGGCAAGGACTATCGAGCCAAGCACGACATGGATAAGCCTAAGAAGGTGGGTCCTGCCTGGGGTGGTCGTGTCGCTGGTGGTCCGCCTATCGGCAGACGCGACTGGTTCTCGCAGAAGTATTATGCCTCAGTCATGAAGCTCAACGAGCATGAAGCCGACTTCTACGGCACCAAGTGGAATGGTCTGATGGCATCAGCCCTGACAGAAATCTTCCGTGGAATCGGTGCAACACGCAACCTATAGTGCGTATTTTTATCGATTTCATCGAAGTTATATCTTTGCAAACAAAAAAACAATATGGCAGTAGAATATGATAAGAATGATCTTCAGACCCAATTCGAGGGTATCAGAGATGAGCGACGCCTGCAGGCCAATACGGCATACCGCATAGGCACCGCTTTTCTCTCGCTGTTGCATTTCGCCTCAGACGAGATGCATACAACCATCGAGGAGCTGCTGAAGAAGATCGAGGGCAAATATCTGTCGAAGGTCAAGGACGATGAAGCTGCAGGTCTCATCACCTTCCTCAGAGGTCTGAGGGTAGGTGCAGGCTACAAGTTCGACGAGAATGGCGATGTCTTCTCTCACGATGTAGATACAAGTGAATTGCATGTTGAAGGCGACTCGGTCTTTGCTGGGGACCTCAGTTCTCCGGATTTCGTTTCAGGATTCCTGACAGGCAAGGGCTGGCGCCTGAAGAACGAGCCGGTCGAGAATGCGGCAGGTGTCCTCGAGAACAAATATAACCTCGAGCTTGACAACCTCATTGTGAGAGGTTCCATGCGAATCTTCGAGATGATCATCTCTCAGCTCTTGGGCGAGAATGACAACCGCATCTTCACCGCCATGATGGAGGTGGATCACTACGATGCAGAGACGGGCAAGGTGTATCTCGATACAAGGGAAGGACGTATGTACAATTCTTTCCGCAAGGGAGATTACATCATGGTTCAGCAGTATAATGGTCTTCCGTCAGAGGAGAATGACTATTATGTTACCAAGAGATATGAACTCCTGGTAAAGGAGATTGGCACAGAAGGTGAGGGTGAGGATAGACTGGCGTGGGTGACGTTCGAGAACTTCACGACATCTATGGCAGGAGCGACACCGGAAGAGCTAATCAAGAAGCGTGACACCTTCGTCCGTGTGGACAACGTATCTGATCCAGGCCGTAAGGGCATCATACAAGTGATGACCGTAGGAAGCGATACACCTTATATAGATATAGCCTATGGGCAGAAAACCAATCCGGATTCAGCTCTGAAGGGTAGGCTCGGTAATCTAAAGGGCATCCGCCATCCTATCCTAGGTAAACTCCAGGGATTCGGAGAGTATCTGAACAACCTCTATGCCGTAGGTGACCTGATTCTGCGCAGGACTGGCGAGAGCGTGGATACCAAGTTCCAGGTTCTTGAGAATATGTTTTCAAGTCGATTTGCCAAGACCAGCTATGAGCTGACCAATGGGAAAAACTATCTGGAGAATGGGCAATTCCTGGAGCAGGTGACAGATGCAGATAATACTATCATTGACAGCTGGGAGATTGATGCTGACGAGGAGACTATGTTGTGGGTAGATGCTACTGGTATGCCGTTTATGGTGAACTCTACGCTTACTACAAGCGGTAACAAAAAGGTTACGCTCGAGCAGAACGATGGCAGGCAGATGCTCCGTGTGCAGAACTGCGGTCTCCGACAGAATAATGCCCTTATCAAGCAGCCTGGTACTCACAAGGAATACGTAAAGGGTAGCGGTGAGAAAAATGATGCAGGATTGTCTCAGACAGAAGCAGCAACCGTTGATGTGCAGGATAAGCTCTACGTGAATATACGTCTGTATGCCAAGACCGCTGGACAGCTTACCTATGGCTTCGACGGCTGCAAGGCTGTGGATGGCAAGGAGAATACCCTGACTGCCAAGACCGAAAACATCGCCTATTCGGGTGAATGGCAGACGGTGAGGATGGAGGGTAATTGGAATGGTACTGGCGATTTCATTATCAGATATTCGGGCGATTGCTACATCGCCCTAGTTACCATCACCGATGAACCTCTCAGCGAGTTCAGCAAGACCGTGAGCACTCAGATTGTGCAGACCGCAGAGAATATCAAGCTGCTGGGCGAGAATATTAACAAGGTGGATGGCAAGACTACACGGCTCGGAATAGAGCTTGACGCTGAGAAGGGTGAAATCAGACAGTATGTAGATACCAAGGATAAGAAGAATCGGGAAGATACCTCATCGCTGATTTTACAGACATCGAGCAGCATCACCTCATCGGTTGACAAGAAGCTGAAAGATCAGTACGATACCGTTACAAGCGAGTATTCTTCATCCATCAGTCAGACTGCGGAGGGTATCAGGCAGTGGGTAGGTAATCAAGACTACGCCAATAACACTACAGTATCATCTAGCATCGAGCAGCTATCTGGCAGAATTACCAGTACTGTGGAAATGGTGGAAGCGAATGCTTCTAGCATTACTCAGATTCAGCAGGATATTGATTCCATAACACTGACAGTGGGCAAGGCTGCTACGCAGGATCAGTTGACGGAAAACGTTAATGCGCTCAATAAGAGTATCAGTAGCAATCTTGATGCTGCAAAGAGTTATGCTAGAGATCAAGCTAATAATGTCGGTACAGGTATCCGAAATGATTATGCCTCTACAATTACTACAGTTCAGCAGAAGAGCGATAGCTGGAGTGTAGCTGCCGGAGGATTTGATGCGAATGGTAAGCTGAAATCATCTGCTGGAGCTGTATTGGAAACAGATTTTGCAGGTTTTTTCGTTGCCCAGATTAAGCCTAACGGACTTGTCAGCGAAGGACAGATGAATATATCCATCAGCAATGGAATCTCAGCAGCAACAATCCAAGCCGACAAGATAAATCTTACCGGTCATTGCATGAACTTCTCGGGCGGTCAGATTACCATCACAACTCCGAACTTCAAGCTTGACTCAACTGGTAGCATTTGGTGTCAGAATGGAACATTCAGCGGTACGGTTACAGGAGTACATGGTAGCTTCAAGACACTTGATTGTGTTGACAGCAACGGAAATGTAGTTGGTAATATCCAGTTCGGTTCGGATGGCAGAATGTGGTTCTCTGGCGATATGTATCATCAAGGTTATGATAATGCCAAGAAACGTGGTTATCGTTTCTATGCTGCAGATGTATGGTGCAGAGGTATGTTTGGACATCGTCAGAAGACTATAGCGATCATCTATGGCGGATGGATGCGCATATATACCAAGGATTCAGATTTTGCTGACGCAACATTTATCACGAAATCGCTAACGAGCGGCAAGACTTCTGCAGGTAAATCCTACTGGTCTGTACCTCTCTATGGGGATGGAAATGGTGGAGATGCTAGCGGTATGCCGATAGATGTAGTCGTGATGAACTGTTCTTCAGATGAGTACTATGTGTTCAAGGGTATGGGTAGTGGAAAAGAGTGGCGAGTGGTTAATGGTAACGACAAGCAGACCATACACTTTGGCGATATTGGTGGATGGCATGAACTGAAAGGCGGTGAAAGCTTGTCGTGTGTTTATATTCCTCCAAGCTTGCTTAATCCTAAGGTTTCCGAATCGCAGGTTGGAGCAGGAGTATTCTGGAGTGGTGAAGCTGACCTTAACTGGTCTTGATTTTTATAATTTCTAAAAATTTATGAATATGAAAACAACAAAGCAGACGGTGACAACCGAATTTGAGCCGATTGAGCTCAACGAGAGTGTGAAAGTGAGTTTCGAGCGTAATGTAGCTGGAGATAAAACTATAATAAGAGGATATATCATCAGCAGTGAGAATGGTGAGTATCTTGGTAATATTAATGTAGAGAACGGCAATCTTGCGATCTCTATCAAAAGAGATATGGTTGATAAGGAGACGAGTGCGAATATTCTTACCTCAATTCCAGGATGGATTGAGAGCATAGAAAGCGCAGAATAAGGAGGTGCCTATGAGTGATGCAGGTATTAACAGCAATCTCGAAGAGGCATTCAAGAACTCGGACTGGTCAACCATCTGTGCAGCCCTGATGCCGCACTTCAATGATTACCTTGCCCGTCGCTCGAAGAATGTCTTCGAGTGTGAGCAGGTGAACTCCCTCGAGCACGTATTCACCGTACCAGCCCTCTACGATGACCTGGCAGGCACTCGAAAGCAGGTCATCGTTCCGATGAAGGTGTTCACCCGTGATATTGACGCAGAGCTGGAGAAAGCCAAAAAGGTGACTGAAGCTGCAAATACTGCAACAGAAAAGGCCAACACGGCTGCAGCAAATGCAGACAAGGCTAGGGAGGGGCTGGAGACCAAGAAGCAGGAGGTAGATAATGCCGTAGCTGAGAGTAAGACTGCGACCGAAGCTGCTAAGAAGGCTACTTCGGATACTTTGGCTAGCAAGACTGCAATCGAGAAAAATGAAAGTGGCAGACAGACAGAAGAGCAAACTAGGCAGGCACAAGAAGCCGCTAGACAAAAGTCTGAAACCTTACGTAGTTCTAATGAAACATCCCGGCAGAATCAGGAAGCCTCCAGAGTAAGTCAGGAGAAGAACAGGCAATCAGCAGAAACTACACGGGGAGTCAACGAGACGACTCGGCAGACTCAGGAATCAGCACGACAGAAGCAAGAAACAGAAAGAGCGGAAGCTGAGAATAAACGTCTAGCCGCAGAAAGCGGAAGGGTACTGGCTGAAAACAACAGAGTAGCTGCTGAAAACAAGCGTCAGTCTGATACCAATACTGCTATCATCAATTCCATGTTGCAGACAAAACTTGCCAAGGAAATGAACGATCATCCACCCAAAATGGGAAGCAATGGCAACTGGTGGCAATGGGACCTCTCCAAGCATGAATATGTTGATACGGGTGTCATTGCCCGAGGCGGTGCTATGTATCCGTCATTCCGCCAGCATCGCAACAAGCTTTTTATGATAGATTACGGAAGCAATGTCGCAGAGCATGTTGGCAAGCGCAGAAACAAGTTAGTCATTAAAGTTTAATAAATATGGCAGATAATACGAATATCATTGTGGTGGGCAATGTTGCCTTCACCGACAAGGGAGCGTGGGTCAAGGGCTATTCCTTCGAGTTCGAGGGAGAAACCATCCAGGGCTACGATGCCAATGACATCGTCCACACCGCCAATGGTGTGTTCGCATCCCTCATCGACGGCAACACATCTGAGCCATCAGACACCAGCGAATCCTGGCGCCTCTGGCTAGACAAAACTGCAGCAACCAAGGCCAAGAGCGCAGCCGATGATGCCAACAAGGCTGCGAATCTAGCCAATACTGCAGCCGCCTCTGCTACCGCTCAGGCAGCAGAAGCACAGCAGCAGGCTACAGCTGCAGAGGAGAAGGCGCAGCTTG